>Ga0224557_1000029_pt1 | contig 182789 bp, 149 predicted proteins | sample 714S31014metaG_FD_180677 | JGI IMG/M metagenome (GOLD analysis project Ga0224557, IMG submission 180677) | Peat soil microbial communities from Stordalen Mire, Sweden - 717 S3 10-14 | ecosystem: Environmental > Terrestrial > Soil > Wetlands > Peat | place: Sweden: Norrbotten County, Stordalen... | reverse complement strand
GCTGGATGGCCCAAAACAATCTGGGTACCCTCTTCGCCGATAAGGGCCGGTTTAATGAAGCGATCGAGAACTATCGCAAGGCCATCCAGATTAATCCGAATTCCGCCGTCCCGCTGTACAGTCTGGGTCTTGCCCTCGCCGCCCAGGGCCGGTTGGATGAAGCGATTGAGAACTATCGCAAGGCCATTCAGATCAACCCGAATTACTCCGACGCGCTGAACAACCTGGGTAACGCCCTCACCGACCAAGGCCGGTTGGATGAAGCGATTGAGAACTATCGCAAGGCCATCCAGCTCAATCCGAACGATTGCAAAGTGCTGAACAATCTGGGCGGAGCCCTCCTCCATCAGGGCCGGTTCGATGAAGCGATCGAGAGCTTTCGCAAGGCCATTCGGATCAATCCGGATTACGCCGAAGCACAGTACAACCTGGGTAACGCCCTCGCCGCCAAGGGCCGGTTTGATGAAGCGATCAAGAACTATCGCCAAGCCATCCAGCTCAATCCGAATTACGCCGAAGCGCTGAACAATCTGGGTATCGCCCTCGCCGATAAAGGCCGGTTTGGTGAAGCGATCGAGGCCTTTCGCAAGGCCATCCAGATCAATCCGAAATTCTCCGAAGCGCTGAACAACCTGGGTGGAGCCCTCCTCAATCAGGGCCAGTTTGATGAAGCGATCGAGAACTACCGCAAGGCCATCCAGAACAATCCGAATTTCTCCGAAGCGCTGGACAATCTGGGGGCCACCCTCGCCGCCAAGGGCCGGTTTGATGAAGCGATCGAGAACTATCGCAAGGCCATCCAGAGCAATCCGAATTTCTCCGAAGCGTTAAACAATCTGGCGTGGGTGCTGGCCACCAGCCCCGATGCCGGGCTGCGCAATGGGGCTGAGGCGGTCCGTTTGGCCGAACGCGCATGTGAGTTGACTCATTATGTCGAACCCTCGTTCATCGGAACGCTGGCCGCCGCCTATGCCGAAGCCGGCCGTTTTCCGGAAGCAGTGACCACGGCGGAAAAGGCGGAGCAACTCGCAACCGATGCCGGGTCTAAAAAAACAGCCGAGGAAAACCGGCAACGGCTTGAGTTTTACCGGATCGGCAAACCCTATCATGAGCCTGCCCCAACAGGGCATTGAGTTCCGTTGAACATCGCAGGTTTTTCCCAACCGGCTTTTGACAGAATTATCTTCAAGCCACCCACTAAATCAGGGCGGGCCATGCCCGCGCCCGCAAGGCCACACGCTCGCAATCTGTGTTGCTCGACAACTCGTCGAGTGGTGGAATGGTGTGTCTTTATGACTCCGCTCGAACCTTTTTTCAAGGACAGTAGCTCTTTGCAGCCTCGGTTTAGGGTACTCGTTGGCGTCGAAAGGATTTTTCCAGGCCATCACCAACGCAATCGAAGACGCGCGTTTGATTGCAAGCAGGGCCGGCCGCTCTGAGATAAAATTTTCAGACCTGAAGGCTGCGATCCAGGATTGGCGTTCGCCTTCGGATGCCGCGCTTCAACGTGTTTTTGAGAATCAGCCGAAAGGCTGGCGCGGGCGGGCAGCCGAGCTGGATGTCCAAACAGAGTCCGGCTCGGTTTTGCCGCCTGTTGAAGATCCTTTAAACCGGCTTTCACGGGCTGTTAATCCGGCAGATCGCCGGGAGATTTTCTCGGTTCCGGCCTGAGCGCCGGCACCGAGATTTGATTTACCAACCGGATCAATCCGGGGGGATTTTACAACTCGCCGCTGGCGAGCGCGCTATTTCTCTGCACTTTTCAGTTTTGAAACCAGACCTCATTTCTGCACATTTACGGCGACGTTTTACATTTGTGTTCTCACAAAAAAATCAGGAAGTTTGTTCGTTTTCCTGACCGGGATGGAGGCCGAACTGGACGAGTTTGGCCTTCATGGTGATGCGGGAGATGCCGAGCCACCGGGCGGCTTTGGCTTGATTGCCCCGGGCCTGCTGAATGGCGCGAGCAAAGAGTTCGCGTTCGGCAGTTTCAAGCACGCGCGCATGGATGTCAGTGGTTTCCTCGCGGCACGCGGCGGCGAGTAATTCGTCCACGTATTCGCCAAAGGGACGCATCGCGGAATATGCCTCCCCACTATTCTTGTTCAGCGCGGCGCGGACGTGGTCGAGGGTGATGGTATAACCTTGCGCGGCGAGGAGGGCCTTGCGCATCACATTTTCCAGCTCGCGCACATTGCCCGGCCAGGATTGCGACTGAAGGAACTCCACCGCTTCGGGATGAATGGACGGATTCGCGTTGCCAAGATCCGGCCCGTGCTTGCCGAGAAAATAGCGGACGAGGTCGGGAATATCCTCACGACGGTGGCGTAATGGCGGCAGTGTGATCGCCACGACGTTGAGGCGGTAATACAGGTCTTCACGAAACTGTTTCTCGCAGATGGCGGTTTCTAGGTCGCGGTGGGTGGCGGCGACAATGCGGACGTCCACCGCAATGGTTTCCTTGCCGCCGAGCCGTTGCAGGGTTTTCTCCTGAAGCACGCGGAGAAGTTTTGCCTGCGTGCCGGGGGTCAGATCGCCGATCTCATCCAGAAAGATCGTGCCGTGATCCGCCTGCTCGAAGCGGCCAATCCGCTTCGCGTCCGCGCCGGTGAACGCGCCGCGTTCGTGGCCGAACAATTCGCTTTCCAGCAGGGTTTCAGGAATTGCCGCGCAGTTGATGGCGATGAACGGCGCGTTGGCGCGGCCACTGTGCTGGTAAATGGCGCGGGCGATGAGTTCCTTGCCCGTGCCGGTTTCACCGCGAATCAGCACGGTGACGGGTTTGGAGGCAACCCGGCCGATTTCCTTGTAGATTTCCTGCATGGCCTGGCTCCGGCCAACGAGCGCGTCGCGGCTCGGGCTGGCTTCGCCCAAACCGACCGGTTCGGACATCCGGCGATTGCTGTCGGCGGCTTTGCCGACCAGTTCGATCAATTGCGGAATGTCGAACGGCTTGAGCAGATAATCGTAGGCGCCAACCTTCATCGCTTCGATCGCGGTTTCGGTGGTGCCAAACGCGGTGACCAGAATGATGGGCAGACGGGGCTTGGCCGCGTGCAGTTGACGGACGAGTTCCAGTCCGTTCAGGCCCGGCAGCTTCAGATCGGTGATGACGAGATTGAACGGGTCTTTAATGGCGCGGGCCAGGCCGTCATCGCCGCGCTTTTCGATGGCAACCTCATGACCTTCCGCGGCCAACACCCGTTGCAGCGTGTCGGTGATTCCGGAATCGTCTTCGATCAGCAAAATTCTGGCGGCCGCGTTCATTCAGTTGCCTGAGGCAACACAATACCAAAGGTTGTGCCATGATGCACGTGAGTTTGATACTGGAGCGCGCCGCCATGGTTCTGAACGATGCCCGCCGCGATGGACAGCCCCAATCCCGTGCCGGTGTCCTTCGTGGTGAAGAACGGATCGAACAAGCGCTTTTCGATTTCGGGGGAAATGCCTTTGCCGGTGTCCGTGACTTCAAGGATGACGACGTCCGTCTCGCCGTTGGCAAGAGGTTTCCGGTCCCGCCGGGCGCGCAACGTGATTGTGCCGTCGTGGGCGATGCTGTCGGCGGCGTTTTGCACGAGATTGATCAACACCTGTTGGATCTGCGCGGGGTCCACCCGGATTCGCATTGGCGCTGATGATTCCAAAACGAGGCGAATGTTGGCCTGGGCAAGTTGCGTCGCCAGGCAATGCTGCGTTTCCAGCAAAACCAGGTCCGCCGGAATGGTGGCAAACTGCGGTTCCGTTGGCCGCGCGAAATGGAGAAAGTCATTCACAATCCGCTCCAGTCGCAGGATTTCCCGTTCCACGAGTTTGGTGTCGGTGTGTTCCGGGGATCCGGGTTGAAAGTTTTTTTGCTGGATGAACAAGGCGGCTTTGATGGCGGTCAGGGGATTGCGGATTTCATGGGCCACGCCGGCCGCGAGCAGCCCCAGGGAGGCCAGCTTCTCGTGGCGCTCCATCAGGGACTGGCTCTCCACCAGTTTGACGCGCAGCGGAGCGATCATGTCCCGGTAAACCATGCCGGCCAGCGCCACGCCGAACACGAACAACAAACCCAGCGAGCCGAGCACCAGCCAGCGGAGTTGCGTGAGCGTTTGATTCGCGTGCGCGAGCATCTGCCGGCGTGAATCATAGTGGGCTTTGCCCAGAGTCTGCCCCAGATCGAAGAGATGCTGCGATGCCGCGCGGAGCGGATTAAAGTCGGCCAACGTGGCGCCCGGCTGGCCGAGCGACTGAAGCTTTGCCTGCAAATCCCGGGCGACCCGCATGTAGTCATCGTAAGCGACATCAATCTGTTGCAGCGCATCCTTTTCGCGTTGCGTGATCAACTTGGGTTTCTGTTCGTCAATCCAGCCATCGAGTTTGTGGCTGGCTTCGAGGAATTCGTTCCAGACCACCGGATCGTGCTCTGTTCCGTAACGCTGCATCGTGTTGTTCAGTTCGCGGAGCGAGTCCCGGAATTGATCCGCGATCCTGAAGCTCTCGAAATCCACCTGGCTGAACCGCGCGCGCAACTCCGCCGCCTGCCGTTGCGAATTCAAGGTCGCCAACAGGATCAACGCTCCCATCAGCGCCACGATCAACGCGAGTGCCACCAATCTGAACCTGATTCCAAATTTCATAGCTGAATAAAAAACTTAACGGATGTGGGCGTGACTGGCCACAAGAACCAGCCGCCTGATCCAGGGAGATCGCAGAATGCATAACCCATGCCCATTGCCGGGTTCAGGCGCGGGGTTCCTGAGAATTCCTCGTTTGCCACGGGAAACACAGATTCGCTTTCACCTCCGTTCCGGTTCACTGCGGCCAACAGCCAAGAACCTTTGCAGTCCAGCATACTTGCTTTGCAGTCAAATCCACGCGCCCTCTCTTGAGGAGCCGAAAAGTTGTGCAATTGAAGGTTTGGCCGGTCGCATTCGTCGTTGGCATGGTCCCCGCTAAGGCCCTGGAACCATTCAGATGAAGGTTCGATCATGAAAGTAAAAATCTTGTTGGCCGATGATGAGGCGGGGGTGCGGGAAATGTTGGGGCATCTTGCCCTGCCAGTCGAGGCCACATCACTTTGGGCGGCGGCAGAAACGAAGCAGGTAAAACCGCCGGGCTGTGGCGCCGGCGGAACGCCCAAACCAACAGAACAAATACAACGCGCCCAAGCGCAACCAACAGCAAGAACATGAAAAATCAAAAAAACAGACATCAAACCAAATCCATGGTTCTCAAGGAGTCCCAGGCCAGGCCAACCGACGAACAGATCGCAACGCGCGCTCGTGCAATCTACGAAGCGCGCGGAAGTTTGCCGGGCCATGATCTGGAAAACTGGCTGCAGGCTGAGACGGAGCTTTTGCACCAATGCAACCGTCAGATTGATTGACATCTTTTCGGCACGACTATTTGAGCCAGCCGGTTAAAAGTTCTACCAAAGGAGCTAATCCATGAAAAGTCCCAAGGAATCTGCCGGTTCACCAGCGCCCAATGAGGCGGGCCGGAGAGGAAGCGTAAAACCTGCAAAAAACCGGATTTTGGTCGTGGACGACGATGCTTCCGTGCGTGAAATGCTGACACGTGTTCTGGCCGGTGAAGACTATTTGGTTTGGACGGCGGCTGATGGAATGGCCGCGCTCGAAATCGCTGCCGCCGCAAGGGTTGATCTGGTGCTGTTGGATTTGAACATGCCCGGAAAGAGCGGCTGGGACACCTTCGAAAGACTCACGGCGGAAAACCCCAAGCTGGCTGTGATCATCATCACCGCCAGGTCAAACCAGCTCTTCACCGCGTTGGGTGCGGGGGTCGGAGCGTTGCTGGAAAAGCCGCTCGATTTTCCGAAGCTGCTTCAGACCATCACCCGGCTGCTCGCGGAACCCGCAGAATCACGACTTGCGCGGATGGCCGGCAGTCCCGCGGACTTCCATCACGTGCCCGCACTGCTCAAAGAACAGAAAAAACAAACGTAATGAACGTGAAAGCCACCACGGAGAATTCAGGTATGAGAATTAGTTTCCGGAGATCCAACGACACCCACCGTTCGAAGCCCTGGTTTGTCATGGTCAGTCAATTTGACACAGACAGTTTTCCGGTGCGCGTACAATACCTCCAGTGGGCGCCAATCCAGGGGTCGAAAACTTCTTCGGGAACCAGCCGTCTTGAACGGCGAAGGATGCCGCAACGTCAACCGCCAGGGAAAATCAATCCCATTGACGTTGTTTCAAAGGCATCTAACATTGCGCGCCGCGTTTCAACGTTTTTGTGACTGGCAAAAAGAAAATTGAAGGGAGTTAATAATGTCTGATTCAACACCGCATCCAGCCCGCTCCGACGAAGCCCCAACCATGCCTTTGCAGCCTGCGTCCGGCAAGAAACGCCGTTGGGCATGGGTTGTGGTTGCGTTGGTGATCATTCTCGCAACTGGAGGAATTTTCGTTTTGCGACACCGGGGACAATCGCCATCAGAAACCCAATCAACGCGCGGCCGCGGAGGTTCGGGTTCGGCAGCCATCATGGTCAGCACGGCGACGGCGCAACCGGGCAACGTTGGAATCTACGTCAATGCGCTGGGCGTGGTGACGCCGCTCAATACGGTATCAGTTAAGAGCCGCGTGGATGGCCAGCTCGTGAAAGTGAACTATCAGGAAGGGCAATTGGTTCACGCCGGCGACCCGCTGGTGGAAATTGATCCGGGACCGTATCAGGCGGCGGTGGACCAGGCCGCCGCCAAAAAAAACCAGGATCAGGCGCAATTAAATCTTCAGCAGGTCGAATTGAAACGCGAAGCCGCCCTGATCGCCGCCAAAATTGATTCGCAGGACGCCTATGACCAGGTCGCCGCCCAAGTCAAGGAATTGGAAGCCGCCGTGAAGTCGGATGAGGCTGCGGTGGAAAGCGCCCGGGTGCAACTCGCCTACTGCCACATCGCCGCGCCGATTTCCGGGCGCGTCGGTTTGCGCCTGGTGGACGCGGGCAACATCGTTCACGCGAGCGACACGAATCCTCTGCTGGTCATCACGGAGCTTCAGCCGATCACCGTGATTTTCAATGTGGCGGAAGACGATCTGCCGCGAATCCAAAAACAGTTGCGCCAGGGCAAACCATTGGTCGTGGATGCGTTTGACCGCGATCAACAAAACAAACTGGCGACCGGAACTTTGGAAACGGTGGACAACCAGATTGATCCGACCACCGGCATGGTCAAGTTCCGGGCTATTTTTACGAACGACGATGAATCGCTGTTTCCGAACCAGTTCGTGAACGCGCGACTGCTCGTGAACACGTTGACCGGCGCGACGCTTTTGCCCAACACGGCGATTCAGCGCAACGCCGACAGCGCGTTCGTTTATTTGCTCGACCCGAAGCAAACCAACGAGTTGAAAACCATCACCATGCAAATCATCACGGTCAACACCACCGACGGCACGGTTTCGGCGGTGGAAGGAATTGATCCAGGCAGGGTGATCGTCGCGGATAATTTCAACAAGCTGACCGATGGCGCGAAAGTCATCATTCGCAAGCCAGCCAGCGAAACCGACAAGACCGGCGCCCAAAAAAAACGAAGGACTGATTCGCCGTGAGTCCGTCACGCCCATTCATTTTGCGGCCGGTGGCGACTTCACTGCTGATGGCCGCCATTTTGTTGACGGGTTTTATCGCCTATCAAATGCTCCCGGTTTCCGCCCTGCCCGAGGTGGATTATCCGACGATTCAAGTGGTCACCTTTTATCCGGGCGCGAGTCCCGATGTCACCTCGTCCGCCATCACCGCGCCGCTGGAACGACAGTTCGGCGAATTGCCCGGACTGAACCAGATGACTTCGATCAGTTCCGGCGGCAGTTCGATCATCACCCTGCAGTTCGTGTTGAACTTGAACATTGACGTGGCCGAACAGGAGGTGCAGGCGGCCATCAATGCCGCGCAAACTTATTTGCCCGCGGGTTTGCCCGCGCCGCCCATTTACAGCAAATCCAATCCGGCGGACGCGCCGATCCTGACGCTGGCCATCTCCTCGAAAAATCTTCCGCTCTCCCAGGTCGAGGATTACACCGACACCCGGCTCGCGCAAAAAATCGCGCAGGTGACGGGCGTCGGCCTGGTCACCATCAGCGGCGGGCAGAAACCGTCCATCCGCATTCAGGTCAATCCGGCGAAACTGCTGGCCTACGGCATCAACCTTGAAGACGTTCGCAGCGCGCTGCAACAGACCAGCGTGAATCAGGCGCTGGGAAATTTCGACGGGGTGCATCAGGCGTACGAGATCAATGCCAACGACCAGCTTTTGACCAGCAAGGATTACCAGTCGGTCGTCGTCGCGTATCGCAACGGCGCGCCCGTGGTTTTGTCCGACGTGGCGAAGGTGATTGACGGGGTCGAAAACACCAAGCTCGCCGCCTGGAAGAACAGCACCCCGGCGGTCATCTTGAACATCCAACGGCAGCCCGGCGCGAACATCATCCAGGTCGTGGACCGGGTGAAAAAACTGTTGCCGCAGCTCAAGGCCAACCTGCCCGCGTCCGTGGACGTTTCAATTCTCACCGACCGCACCACCACAATTCGCGCGTCCGTGCGCGACGTGAAATTCTCGCTCATGCTCACCGTGGCGCTGGTCGTGATGGTGATCTTTTTGTTCCTGCGCAATGTGTCGGCCACCATCATTCCCAGTGTCGCCGTGCCGCTCTCGCTCGTCGGCACGCTGGGCGTGATGTATCTGCTCGGTTACAGCCTGAACAATCTCACGCTCATGGCGCTGACGATCTCGACGGGCTTTGTCGTGGACGATGCGATTGTGATGATTGAAAACATTTTCCGGTACATCGAGCAGGGCGAGAAGCCGCTGCAAGCCGCGCTGAAAGGAGCGGAGCAAATCGGGTTCACCATCATTTCACTGACCGTTTCGCTGATTGCCGGGCTGATCCCGCTGTTGTTCATGGGCGACGTCGTCGGGCGGTTGTTCCGCGAATTCGCCGTGACCTTGAGCGTCACCATTCTCGTTTCCGCCGCCGTCTCGTTGACGCTCACGCCGATGATGTGCTCGCGGTTGCTCAAAGCGAAAGCCGACCAGAAAAAACGGGGGCGCTTTTACGAGGCCTCGGAACGCGTGTGGGATCGCGTGATCACATTTTACTCGCAAACGCTGCAATGGGTGCTTAAACGCCAGCGGGCGACCCTGGTTGTGGCGGTGGCCACGCTGGCCGCCACGATTTTGCTCTACGTCATCGTGCCGAAAGGATTCTTTCCCGTGCAGGACACCGGCGTGATTCAGGGCATTTCGGAAGCCGATGAAAGCGTTTCGTTCAGCGCCATGGCCGTCCGCCAACAGGCGCTCGCGCAGGTCATCCTCCAGGACCCGGCGGTGGAAAGTTTGTCCTCCTTCATCGGGGTGGACGGCATCAACACCACGCTCAACAGCGGACGGATTCTCATCAACCTCAAACCGCTCGAAGAGCGAAAAATCAGCGCCAGCGCAGTCATGCGGCGGTTGCAGCCCGAACTGGCGAAGGTGGACGGCATCACGCTTTACATGCAGCCGATCCAGGATTTGACGGTCGAGGATCGCGTGAGCCAGACGCAATATCAATATACACTGGAGGACGCCAACGCGGATGAATTGAACCAATGGACCACGAAGCTGCTGGCCCGGTTGCAGACCCTCCCGGAACTCCGCGACATGGCGACCGACCAGCAAACGCACGGTTTGCAGGCGCGGCTTGTGATTGATCGCGTGACGGCGTCGCGGCTGGGCATTACGCCGCAGGCGATTGACAACGCGCTTTACGACGCGTTCGGCCAGCGGCAGATTTCCACGCTGTTCACGCAGCTGAACCAGTATCATGTCATTTTGGAAACGCTGCCGGACTTCCAGCGCAATCCCTCCAAGCTGAATGACATTTATGTGCTTTCCACCTCCGGTACCGCGGTGCCGTTGGGCGCGTTCACCCACTTTGAATCCGGCACCGCGCCGCTCTCGATCAATCATCAGGGACAATTTCCGGCGGTGACCATCTCCTTCAATCTCGCGCCCGGCGTGGCGCTGGGCGAAGCGACGAAAGCCATCGAAAACGAACAAAAAAAACTGGGCATACCGTTGAGCGTGCAGGCCTCGTTTCAAGGCACGGCGCAGGCGTTCATCGCCTCATTGTCGAACGAGCCGTTGCTCATCCTCGCCGCCATTGTCACCGTCTATCTCATCCTCGGCGTGCTTTACGAAAGTTACATCCATCCGATCACGATTCTTTCGACGCTGCCGTCGGCGGGCGCCGGGGCGATTCTCGCGCTGCTGATTTCCGGCACGGAACTCGGCGTGGTCGCGCTCATCGGCATCATCCTCTTGATCGGCATCGTGCAGAAGAACGCGATCATGATGATTGATTTTGCGCTCGACCTGGAACGGAAGGAGAAAAAGCCCCCGCAGGAGGCGATTTATCAGGCGTGCTTGCTGCGCTTGCGGCCCATCTTGATGACCACTTTTGCCGCGATGTTTGGCGGACTGCCGCTGGCGCTGGGCAATGGCGTCGGCTCGGAACTGCGCAAGCCGCTCGGCATCGCCATCGTCGGCGGATTGATCGTCAGCCAGGTGCTCACGCTTTACACGACGCCGGTCATTTATCTTTATTTTAGCCGGCTCGCAGCCAGATTTTCGCCGGCGCGCGCGACCAGCGTCCCTGAAGCCGCCATTGCCCCCCAAACTTCATGAACATTTCCGCGCCCTTCATTCGCCGGCCTGTGGGCACGGTGCTGTTGACCGCGGCCATTGCCCTGGCGGGGGCCGTTGCTTACCTGCAATTGCCCGTGGCGCCCCTGCCGCAGGTGGATTTTCCGACCATCAGCGTGGGCGCCTCGCTGCCGGGCGCGAGTCCGGAAATCATGGCGTCGTCCGTGGCGGCGCCGCTCGAACGGCAGCTGGGCCACATTGCGGGGGTAAACGAAATGACTTCGTCGAGCGCGCTCGGCTCCACATCGATCACGCTGCAATTCGATTTGAACCGGAACATTGACGGCGCGGCGCGCGATGTTCAGGCCGCCATCAACGCGGCGCGCGCGAATCTCCCGGCGAATCTCCCCAGCAATCCGACCTATCGCAAGGTCAATCCCGCGGACGCGCCGATTATGATTCTCGCGCTGACGTCCGACATTTATAATCGCGGACAGCTTTACGACGCGGCCTCCACGATCATGCAGCAACGGCTGCTGCAAATCCAGGGGGTCGGCCAGGTCGGCATCGGCGGTGGCGCGCTGCCCGCCGTGCGGGTGGAGGTCAATCCCCGGCTCTTGAACAGCTTCGGCCTGAGCCTCGTGGACATCAGCACCATGCTAGGCCGGCAAAATGCGAATCTGGCGAAAGGCCAGTTGGCCGACGAGCACACGACGGCGGACATTCTTGCGAACGATCAATTGCTCAAAGCTGACGATTACAAGCCGCTCGTGGTTGCCTATCGCAATGGCGCGGCCATTCAACTCTCGGACGTCGCCGAGGTGCGGGACGGGGTGGCCAACATTCGCACGGCGGGCTTTCTCAACGGCAAGCCGAGCATCCCGGTCATCATCCTGCGCACCCCGGGCGCGAACATCATTGAAACGGTTGAGCTGATCAAAGCGGCGCTGCCGTCGCTCAAGGCGTCCATTCCGGCGGGGATGAACTGCGAGGTGGTGCTCGACCGCACGACGACGATTCGCGCGTCGGTCCGCGAAATCGAACGTACCCTGCTCGTTTCCATCGCGCTGGTGATTCTGGTGGTTTTTATTTTCCTGCGCAGTCCGCGCGCGACCCTCATTCCCGCCATCGTTGTCCCGGTGGCGCTGATCGGCACGTTTGGCGTCATGTATTTGTGCAATTACAGCCTGGATAATCTTTCGCTGCTGGCGCTGACCATTTCCACCGGCTTCGTCGTGGATGACGCGATTGTCGTCATCGAAAACGTGTCGCGCCACCTGGAAAAAGGCATGACGGCAATGCAGGCGGCGCTGATCGGCGCGCGCGAAGTCGGCTTCACCGTGCTCTCCATGAGCCTTTCGCTCGTGGCGGTTTTCATTCCGCTGTTGCTGATGGGCGGCATCGTCGGCCGCTTGTTCCGCGAATTCGCCGTCGTGCTCTCGACCGCCATTCTCGTCTCGCTCGTCGTTTCGCTTACGACCACGGCCATGATGTGCTCGCGTTTGCTGCGGTATCGCAAACCGGAGGACCACGGCTGGCTTTATCGCGTGAGCGAAAAAGGTTTTGCGAAATTGCTCGGCGCGTATGAACGGTGCCTGCAAGTCGTGCTGCGGCATCCGGCGATCACCCTGATGATTCTTTTCCTGACGATTGCCGTGAACATTTTTCTCTTCGTCGTTGTGCCCAAGGGATTTTTTCCGCAGCAGGACAACGGCACGATCATGGGCGGGGTTCAAGGAGCGCAGGACGCTTCATTCCCGGCCATGCAATCGTCCACGGCGCGGTTTGTCAACATCATCAAGGACGATCCGGCGGTGCAAAATGTCATTGCGTTCACCGGCGGCGGCGGCGCGGCCAACAGCGGATTTGTCTATCTGGCGCTCAAGCCGCTCGAAGTCCGCAAGCTCCGCGCGGACCAGGTCATTGCCCGTCTGCGGCCAAAGCTTGCGTCCGTGCCGGGTGCGTCGTTGTTTTTACAGGCCGGCCAGGATTTGCGCATCGGCGGACGGCAAAGCAGCGCGCAATATCAATACACGATTCAAAGTGACAACCTGAATGATCTGGTGAAATGGGGACCCATTCTGCTGGCGCAGGTCAAAAAACTGCCCGGATTCACCGAGGTGAACACCGACCAGCAAAACAACGGCCTGCAGGCATCGCTCGTTTATGATCGCGCGACGGCGGCGCGGCTGGGGATATCAGCGCAGACGATTGACAACACGCTTTATGATGCGTTTGGGCAGGCGCAGGTTTCACTCATGTTCACCTCCATGAATCAATATCCCGTCATCATGGAAGTGGCCCGGCAATTTTGGCAGGGTCCGCAAGGGCTTGATGCCATTTATCTGCGTGCGACCAACCACAGTTCGGTCGTGCCGCTCAGTGCCATCGCCCATTATCTGCCCACCACCGCACCCATCGCCGTGAATCATCAGGGACAATTCCCCGCCGTCACCATCTCGTTCAATCTCGTGCCGGGATTCGCCCTGAGCGATGCGGTGAAGGCGATTCAGCAAATGGAGCAAACCATCAAAATGCCCGAAACGGTTCACGGCAGTTTTTCGGGAACGCTGCAGGCCTTTCAACAATCGTTGGGGAACGAACTGTATCTGATTATCGCCGCGCTGCTAGCGGTCTATATCGTGCTGGGAATTCTTTATGAAAGCTACATTCATCCGGTCACGATTCTTTCCACCCTGCCGTCGGCGGGCGTTGGCGCGGTGCTCGCCCTGCTCGTTTTCCGGGAGGATATGAACGTCATCGCCATCATCGGGGTCTTGCTGCTCATCGGCCTCGTTAAAAAAAATGCGATCCTAATGGTGGACTTCGCGATCACGGCGGAACGCGAGGAGGGGAAAAATTCGCGCGATGCGATTTATGAAGCCTGCCTCCTGCGTTTCCGTCCAATTTTGATGACGACCATGTCGGCCATCTTCGGCGCCCTGCCGCTGATTTTGAGCAATGCGACCGGTTCGGAATTCCGCCGGCCGCTCGGCATCACGATTATCGGCGGGTTGATCCTGAGTCAGGTGCTGACCCTGTTCACCACGCCGGTGGTTTACCTTTATTTGGATCGCCTGCGCTTGTGGTGGGAACGGGCGCACAAAAAGAAAATCGAAACTCGCGTTGCGCTGCAGCCGGCATGATTGTCGCCATGCTGGGCTTTGTTTTGCTCGCGGGGGGGCGCAGCTTCGCGCCGAAATATGCGACGCCGTCCGGTGGGCATTGCCGTGGTGGGCGGTTTGTTGCTCTCGCAAACTCTTACCCTCTTTACCACGCCGGAGGTTTATCTCGCCTTTGAACATTTGAAGCAAAAATCAATCGCCCGGCGTCGTTATGGAACAACTGCCTGGTTGGGTAGTGCCAAAGCGGCTTAAACTTTTCTTTGTAGTTCCGCGGCTGGAAATGATGACTACGGTTAAAACAGCCGGCGTGGCTTCCGGTGCAAGCGGCAGAGTTCGAACGGGTGGGGAGAACTCGAGCAATTCGGTCTGACCTGCGAGTGATTGCAGATCTTAATGGCTGGCTAGGTGCCGGATTTGTTCCTTTTTCTCCTCCAATTCCGCCTGGAGGGATTTGCGCTCCTTGACCCATTGCTGCTGGAGCGCTTCGACTTTCTCAGAATCACCCGTCGTCGCCACCTTCGCGATTTCGTCCTTCAATGCGATTTCGCGCCCGGCAATTTTTGCGGCGTAGGTCGAATCCAACTCCGCGAGCTGCTTTTTCTGCGCGTTGGTGAGTTTGGTGGCGGGAGCGGCTTTGCTGAGCCGTTCCATCGCGAGTTCGTAGGCCGTCTTCATTCGATTTGAGCTTTCAGATTCCAGATTGCGGACTGGTCGCGTCGTTGTGTCGCGCCCGCAAGGTCGTGCGATCCGGTCCGCACACTAACGCACGTTGGCCCTCCAGCACAAGCAGCGCGTGCCGGCAAAAAAGAATAATCGGCCGCCTCACCCCGCCCCTCTCCTCCTTTGGGGGGAGAGGGTGAAAAGCGGGGGCAGTGCGCGGATGCGCCCGCGCAAAAAATAATTAAACCCGCCACGCCAAACATATAAATTTGGCTTATTGGAATTGTTAGCGAATGAAAAGCAATCCAAACAGGCGTCGCAAATCTCTATAAACCAAGCACATATATCAAGGATTAGGGTTTGACACGTTCGCTATTCGTAGCTTACTGTGATTAGGCAATGGCGTCGCGCTGATTTGTCTTCAGCCGCGGATCCACTTTGCACCGCTAAATTTTTAACTTTGAAGTCCATGAGCGACACAAACGCAACGGCATCCTTGTCGGGCGGAACCCCGAAGGTTTCGAGAATCAACGAAGCCGTCATCCGCATCGCCGGCAATTCACAGGATGGCATCCAGGTCATCGGGGGCTTTCTGGCGCGGCTCGCCGGCCGCAGCGAGCAGGAAGTCATGACGTTCATGACAATTCCGGCCACGATTTCCGGCGGACCGTCCATCTTCCAGGTGCGCATCGGCTCGGGCGAAGTCCTGAGCGCGGGCGATGACGCCGACCTGCTGCTCGCGCTTTATCAGCACTCATACGAGGACCATATTGGTTCGCTCAAAAAAGGCGGCATCGTGCTTTTCGATTCCGATCACGTCGAACCGAAGGCCGAATTGCAACAGGACTATCATCACGTCGGCGTTCCGATTGCCTCGCTGACGGTCGAAGCCATTGGTGGCACGGCCAAGGACAAGGGCAAAAACATTTACGCACTCGGCCTCCTGGCGCGGGTATTCGACCTCAACGTGCCGAAACTGGAACAACTGGTCATCGAACGTTTCACCGGCAAGGACGAGAGCGTCGTTAAAAACGCGCTGGCGGCGTTTCGCGCCGGGCACTCCTACAACGTCGGCAACTTGTTTGAGACGTTTCAATTTTCAGAAAGCCGCAAGCGCGAAGGCCGGCAGGTCGTGATGAATGGCAACGAAGCGCTGGGCTACGGCCTCATCGCCGCGGGCGTGCGTTTCGGGGCAGGTTACCCGATCACGCCGTGGACGGACGTGATGGAACTGCTCCGGCGCGAATTGCCCAAGTACGGCGGCTCGTTCATCCAGTGCGAGGACGAAATCGCCTCGGTTTCGATGGCCATGGGCGCGAGTTATGCCGGGCGCGTCGCGGTCACGGGCTCCAGCGGTCCGGGCATTTCCCTCAAAATGGAATCAGTCGGCTGGGGCGTGATGGCCGAGGTGCCGGTCGTGGTGGTGGATGTTCAACGCGGCGGCCCGTCCACCGGTCTGCCGACCAGCGTCGAGCAATCCGATTTGAACATTGCCCGCTTCGGCAGCCACGGCGATTCGCCCCGCGTCGTGCTGGCGCCGGCCAACGTCGAGGATTGTTTTTACGTCGCCATCGAGGCCGTCAACATTGCGCGCAAATACAACGTCCCGGTTTTCATTTTGAGCGACCAGGCCATCGCCACGCGCATCGAGGCGTTTTTGGAACCGGACCTCGAAAAGGTTTGCCAGGACATTTCGCCCGACCTGACGACGGTTCCCGATTTCACGCCGTATGATTTGTCCGCGCCGGACGGGGTGGTTCCGCGGGTCGTGCCCGGCACGCGCATTGCCAGCGGCAAATATCCCGTTGCGACCGGCCTCGAACACGATGAAGCCGGGCACCCGACCGCCGCGCCCAAGATGCACCAGGCCATGGTCGCCAAGCGGCGCAAGAAATTGCTGGCCCTCCAGGCGACACTGCCCGTGCCGAAGGTTTACGGCCCGCCGGAGGGCAACGTTCTGCTCGTCGGCTGGGGTTCGACGCAAGGCCCAATTCGCGAAGCCGTGGACCGCGCCCGCGCCGCCGGCGACAGCATCTCGTCGCTGCACATCAAACATCTCAATCCGCTGCCGCACGGTTTGGACAACATTTTCTCCGGCTTCCACCACGTGTTCGTCGTGGAGATGAACGATGAAGGATTTTACGGCTACGGCCAGCTGGCCGGCCTGTTGCGCGCCCGTTATTGCGATCCCCGGATCCGGGGCATCAACAAGACCGACGGCCTGACGTGGAAGGTGAAGGAACTGCTCGCCGCGGTGAAAATGAAGCTGTCCTCGAACGGCGGAGCGGCGAAAACGGTCTTAAATTTGGGAGGCGCATGAATTTATGAGCGAAGCCATTGCCGAAATTCCCCTGCGGGGAAACATTTCCGCCGTGCCGGCGCCGCCCGATTCCGGGCTCAAGGCGCTGACGAAAAAGGAACTTGCCGCCGATCACCCGACGTGGTGTCCCGGCTGCGGCGATTTCTCGGTGCTGGCGCTTTACTTCAAGCTCATCGAAAAGCGCAAACTCCAGCACGATAATTTTGTCAGCATCGCGGGCATCGGCTGTTCCAGCCGGTTCCCGTATTTCGTTCAGGCGCACGGAGTGCATTACATTCACGGACGCGCGCTGCCGTTTGCCAGCGGCATCTCGCTGTCCCGGCCGGATTTGCACGTGTTTGTATTCGGCGGCGACGGCGATGCTTTTTCCATCGGCGGCAATCATTTCACCCACACCGCGCGCAAAAACGTCAAGCTCACCTACGTGGTCATGGACAACTGGGTTTATGGCCTGACGAAGAAGCAGACTTCGCCGACCTCGCCGCTGGGATTCAAGAGCAAGACCGACCAATGGGGCGCGGTGGATTATCCGATCAACCCGCTCAAGCAGGCCATTGCCGCCGGCGCCACGTTCGTCGCCCGCACCACGTCCACGAACCCGCACCACGTGCTGGCGATGATGGAGGCCGCGATGGACCACGACGGTTTCAGCTTCATCGAATGTCTGAGCGAATGCGTGGAATTTTACGAAGGCGCGTTCGACGCCGCGAACCCGCGCAAAGGCGGCATGTTCATGGAAGTTCCGAAGAACCACGACACCGCCGACGAAGTAAACGCCTACCGGCTCGCCGGCGCGGATTTCCCCGGTTATTTCGGCATCTTTTACAACGTCAACAAGCCCACCAAAAACGCGAAGGAAGCCGACATCAACAAGGCCGCGATGGAAAAAGTCAAAGGCCTGAAAGACTGGCAGATTCTCCAGAAGAACTTCGACCGTTTGCGGTAATTTACGATATCTGATTTGCGATTTACGAGTCCGTCTATTTTTCACTGGCTCGTAAATTATTTACTGGCGCGTCAATCGTGAATCGTAAATCGTAAATCCCAATGCCGATTTACGAATTTGCCTGTCCGAAGTGCCGCCGGATTTTCAGCTTCCTGTCGAAGCGCGTGAATCCCGCCCGCCCGCCCGCCTGCCCCAAATGCGGCAACAAAAAAATGTCCAGGCAGATCAGCCGCTTCGCCGTGAGCAAAGGCTTGAAGGAACCGTCCGCCTCAACCGGCACCGGCGCGCCGGACGGCCCGTCCATGCCGGATCTCGACGATCCGCGCGTTGAGCGCGCGATGATGGAGATGGAGCGCGACATGGAGCATCTGGACGAAAACAATCCGCGGCACATGGCGCAAATGATGAAGAAAATGAAAGACCTCATGCCGCCGGGTTCCATGCCCAAGGAACTCGACACGGCCATCAAACGGCTCGAAGCCGGCGAAGACCCGGAAAAAATCGAGGCCGACCTGGGCGACGTGCTGGGCGATTTCATGGGTGGTGGAGAGGGCGGCGCGGGCGGTGGCGGTTACACAAAGGACAGCGGGTTGTATGATTATTAAATCGTGAAACGTAAAACGTGATACGTGACTTTTCACGTTTTACGTTTCACGCATCACGTATCACGAACCATGGCTCACATTCACGAAAAAATTGATTTCACCGTCGCGATCTTCGTCGTTCACGACGAAAAGATTTTGCTGATTCATCATCGCCAGCTCGACAAATGGCTGCCGCTCGGCGGACACATCGAACTGGACGAAGACCCGGAGCAGGCCGCGTTACGCGAGGCGAAGGAAGAAAGTGGTCTGGAGGTTGAGTTGCTCGGCGAACGTCCGCCCACGACCGGGCCGGGCACCCGCGCGCTCATCGCGCCGCGTTTCCTCGACATCCACCGCATCAACGACACTCACGAGCACATCGGCATGATGTATTGGGCGCGGCCCAAGGTAGGGTCGGCGCGCCGCGCCGACCGGACGCCGCAGCGCGGCGTCCCTACCAACGTTACACTCGCCGCCGGGGAGCATCACGACATCCGCTGGTGTACCGCCAACGAATTGGACACACTGCAACCGCCGATGTTGGACGCGGTGAAATGGTATTGCCGCGCCGCCATCAGGGAAATTTCAAGCCAGACATGAGCACCCGGGAAAGCCGTCAGTTTAAGACCATTTGTTTTGCCATCGAAGGCATGAGTTCCTTCGCCGTGGCTTTTTATTCCTACTACGTTTATTTTTTCATGCGGGACCAGTTTGGCTTCAGCGGCCGGGACAATCTCGCTTTTGCCGCGTTGAACGGCCTGATTTACACTTTTTCCGCGTGGCAGGGGGGGCGATTCGGGCAACGGCGCGGCTATTTCAACGCGCTCAAAGTCGGCCTCGGCGTGATGATTCTGGCGCTGGCCACCGGCTGGCGGTTCAACTCCGCTGCCGGCCTGGTGCTGGCCACCGGCTTGCTCAACGTCGGGGCGTGTTTCATCTGGCCAACCATCGAGGCGCTTGTGAGCGAAGGCGAGGACGCCGTCGGCCTGCCGCGCATGGTCGGCACTTATAACGTCGTCTGGGCCGCAACGAACGCGCTGGCTTTGTTCGGCGGCGGCACGCTGGTGGAAAAGTTTGGATTTAACGCCATCTTTGTTCTGCCCATCGCCGTTTTCATTGCCTTGCTGGCCCTGGTTTTTCGATTACAACAACACGCGCACGCCGCCCGCGCCGACGGCCACGCGCCCGCATCCGCGCCCGCGCCCGACCCGCACCGCCCGTCGCCCGCCAAAACCAGGGCGTTTCTGCGCATGGCGTGGCTGGCAAACCCGTTCGCCTACATCGCCATCAACACCTTCATTCCCATGTTGCCCACGTTGGCCGCGCATTTTCGTCTCACGCCAATGTTTGCGGGATTCGCGTGTTCGTTATGGTGCTTCGTGCGACTCGGCACATTTATCGTGCTGTGGCGTTGGACGGACTGGCATTACCGTTTCCGCTGGCTCGTGACGGCGTTTGCGACGCTCATTGTTTCATTTGCGGCAATTCTCATTGTTCCCAATCTCGCCGTGCTGTTGCTGGCGCAAATTTTCTTCGGCGCGGCCATCGGCCTGATTTATTACTCGTCGCTGTTCTATTCGATGGATGCGGGCAAGGACAAGGGCGAACACGGCGGCATCCACGAGGCCGCCATCGGCGTGGGCAACTTCATCGGGCCCGGCGTCGGCGCGGCGTCGCTGCAATTCCTGCCGCAATACGCCAGCAGCGGGGCGGTGGCCGTGAGCGTGCTGCTGCTGGGCGGGCTGGGCGGGCTGGTGACGATTTGGAAGACCGCCCGGTGAAAGTTTTGGGCCGCGTGCTGCGCGGTCCTGCCTAAGCAATTTTTGCCAGCGTTTCGTGGGCCCAATGCAACATCCGCTCGGTGGTTTCCCAGCCGATGCAGGAATCGGTGATGGAGACGCCGTAACGGAGTTCCGCCGGATTTGTTGGAATCGGCTGGTTGCCTTCGTGAATGTTGCTCTCGACCATCAGGCCGATGAGCGACCGGGCGCCGTCCACGCGCTGCTGAATCACGCTGCGCCACACATCCTCCTGCCGCGCGAACTGCTTTTCCGAATTCGCATGGCTGCAATCCACCATCAGCACCGGCGGCAGATTTTCTGATTTCAATTTTTCTTTCGCCGCCCGGATGCTGTCCGCGTCAAAATTCGTCTGCGCGCGACCGCCGCGCAACACGATGTGCGCGTCCGGATTGCCCGCCGTGCGGACGATGCTCGTGACGCCGTCCTGGTCAATGCCCAGAAAACTGTGCGGATGCCGCGCCGCGCCCATCGCGTCAATCGCCACCTGCAAGCTGCCGTCCGTGCTGTTCTTCAAACCGACCGGCATCGAAAGGCCGCTGGCCATTTCGCGGTGCGTCTGCGATTCCGTCGTGCGCGCGCCAATCGCCGCCCACGTGATCAAATCGGCCATGTATTGCGGCACGATGGGGTCCAGAAATTCCGTCGCCGCCGGCAGACCCAGGCCGGTGATTTGCAGCAACAGCCGCCGCGCGATTTTCAAACCCATCTCGATGTCCTGCGAACCGTCGAGGTGCGGGTCATTGATCAAACCCTTCCAGCCGACGATCGTGCGCGGTTTTTCAAAATAAACGCGCATGACGATTTCCAGGCGGCCGGCGAATTTCTCGCGCAGCGCGTTAAGCCGCGCGGCATAATCCAGCGCGCCCTTTTCATCGTGAATCGAGCACGGGCCGATGACGACGAGCAGACGCGGGTCTTCCCGCCGCAAAATGCGGATGACCCGTTCGCGGCTGTGCGCGACCATGGCGTTGACGGCGTCGGGCGTCGGCGACTGCGCCTTCAATTCCCGCGGCGTCAGCAGCCGGACAATCTCTTTAACGCGTAAATCCTGCGTCCGAAACATAATGACCAATATAGCGCAGGTTGGCTGCGCGGAAAGGCTGAAACTCTGCCGGATATTTGGCCGGCATAAAAGCAAACCACTGGCGCTTGGGCGGATTTTGGTCTATTAATGGGATGTTATGAAAAAACTAATCTACGCTTTTCTCGCGTTGGCCTGCGCCGGAAAGGTTCGCGCGGCCATCCATACTGAAACCATCGAATATAAACAGGGCGACACGACGCTCGAAGGATTCGTCGCCTATGACGATGCCATTCCGGGCAAACGTCCCGGCGTCCTGATCGTGCATCAGTGGCTGGGGCTGACCGACTACGAGAAACATCGCGCGGAAATGCTCGCGCAACTCGGTTACGTCGCGTTTTGCGCCGACATTTACGGCAAGGGCGTTCGCCCGCAAAACACGCAGGAAGCCGGCGCCCAAGCGGGCAAATACAAAAACGACCGGCAACTGTTGCGCGCCCGGGCCAATGCCGGCCTGGATGCGCTGCGCCAGCAGCCGCTCGTTGATTCGAAGCGCGTCGCGGCCATCGGCTATTGTTTTGGCGGCACAACGGTGATTGAACTGGCGCGCAGTGGCGCGGACGTTGCGGGGGTTGTCAGTTTTCACGGCGGATTGGATTCGCCGACGCCAGCAGACGGTAAAAACATCAAAGGCAAGGTACTGGTTTGTCATGGCGCGGATGATCCGTTTGAGAAGCCGCAGGACCTGGCCGCATTCGAGAGTGAGCTGCGCGATGCCAAGGTGGATTGGCAGCTCATCAAATACGGCGGCGCGGTCCATGCCTTCACCCAACCGAATGCGGGCAACGACAATTCCAAGGGCGCGGCTTACAACGAAAAGGCGGACAAACGGTCATGGGAAGCCATGAAGCAATTCCTAACCGAAATCTTCAAGTGATTCCGATCGGAGGAGCGAGTTACAAGAGCCCCCAACTTCAAAAAATTAGAATGGGACTCGTGCAACTCGTCCCTCCGAAAATGCAAATTCAATTTTCGTGTGGTTTGTGTGTTTTGTGGTTAAAATTCCGCCATGCGCATCACCGGCGGCAACGCGGTACGGCGGATTTTGAAAACACCGAAAGGTCTGGCTGTGCGTCCCACGCCCGACCTCGTCAAACAGGCGGTCTTCAACAGCCTCGGTGCGCGGGTTGTGGGCGCGCGCGTGCTGGAACTGTTCGCCGGCACGGGCGCGTTGAGCCTGGACTGCCTGAGTCGCGGCGCAGTATCGGCGATGTGCATCGAGAAATCGCACAAGCACGCGGAATTCATTCGTGCCAACGCGGATACGGCGAACCTCGGCGGCTCGCTCGACGTGCGCGTGCAGGATGTGTTCACCGCGCTGGCGCAATTCGCGGAAAACGGACGGCAATTCGATTTAATTCTGGCCGACCCGCCTTACGGCGAAAAAAACATCGGCCGCCGTTCAACTTCCTTTGCGCAGCTGTTGCTCGACGACCCCAATTTGCCGAAGCTGCTCGCGCCCGGCAGACGATTTGTTCTGGGCCACACCAAGCGCGACACGCTGGACATCGTCGCGCCATGGACGGAAGTAAAACTGCTCAAGCACGGCGACAGCCTGATGCGGTTTTTCGAGCGCGAAAAGTAGGACAGGCGTCGCGCCTGTCTCCATCTTCAAAAGTGCGTTCGCCACTCAACTTGTCCCTCGCCGGGAAAACGATTCGGCAAGAAGCAGGCAAAGTGAAATTGGAGACAGGCTGGAAGCCTGTCCTACGTTGAAGACGCCTTCTTGACCGCTTCCCGAATGGTCTTCTTGAATTTATCAACGCCCTGATCAAATGCGGCGGAGATGGGCAGCAACGAAACTTTGCGAATCTTCTTTTTGAACTGCTTCAAGTTTTTCTCGGCTGCCGCCTCGTCCATTTTGTTCGCCACCACCAGGCGCGGTTTTTCAAGCAGCGCCGGATCATAAAGTTCCAGTTCCTTCAGCAATTGTTTGTAATCGTCCCACGGCGCGCGGTTGTCCGTGCCCGCCATGTCGAGCAGCAGCACCAGGATTTTGCAGCGCTCAATGTGGCGCAGAAACTCGTGGCCGAGGCCGACGTTTTTGTGCGCACCTTCAATCAAACCCGGCACGTCGCAAACCGTGAGCCGGTGCCAGTCGGCATATTCCACGATGCCGATTTGCGGGTGGAGCGTGGTGAACGGATACGGCGCGACTTTCGGGCGCGCCTTGGAAATGGCCGTGAGCAGGGTGGACTTGCCGGCGTTGGGATAGCCGACCAGCCCGACTTCAGCCATGATGCGCAGCTCGAAAAGAAAATCGCCTTCCTCGCCCGGCTCCCCCGGCTGGGCGAAACGCGGCGTCTGACGCGCCGCCGTCGCAAAGTTCCGGTTGCCCAATCCGCCACGACCGCCTTTGCACAAAACAAATTGCTGGCCGTGCTGGGTAAGGTCGGTGACCAGTTCGCCTTTGGGTGATGTGCCGACGGAAAATTCTCCAGCATCTTCCTTGCTCAAATCAATTTCCTGCGCCTGCCCGCCGCAGGCACTGCGAATCAACGGCCGTTTGCTCGCACTGGTTTTGAGCGTCGGCTTTTCGTCCTCGTCCTCGTCCCTTGGCGCGGCGGAGTGTAACGAAGACGGCTCGTCCTCGAAATCTCCCGCCGGTTTTGTCACTGACGGCAACTGCCACACCAGCGTGCCGCACGGCACTTTGACGATGAGGTCCTTGCCCGCGTGGCCGTCCATGCCCTTGCCGAAGCCCGGCTCGCCTGCCGGGGCGATGAGGCGTGGCTGATAATACTGGGCGATGAGATTGTTGAGGTCGTGGTCGGCCTGCAAGATCACACTGCCGCCGCGTCCGCCGTTGCCGCCGCTCGGTCCGCCCTTGGCGATGTAAGCCTCGCGATGGAACGCAATGCAGCCTTTGCCGCCGTGCCCCGCGCTCGCGTAGATTTTTATTTCGTCAACAAACATGAGCCAGATTCAGGTGTAGCGTCGGCGCGTGCGCTGATATATCGAGCCGCAGGCCCGACGCTGCAACAAAAAAGGCGAGGCGCCTGGCCTCGCCGTGAAATTCGTTTGCGCCGGTCAATTCTTCGCGGCAGGCTCGGCCTTCACATTCACTCGCCGGCCGTTTTTGTCGAAGGCGATTTTGCCGTCCACCAGCGCGAAGAGCGTCCAATCGCGGCCTGTGCCGACGTTTTCGCCCGCGACAAACTTCGTGCCGCGCTGCCGGACAATGATGCTGCCGGCGGTGACCGCTTCGCCGCCATACGTTTTCACACCGAGCCGTTTGCTGACGCTGTCGCGGCCGTTGCGGATGCTGCCTTGACCTTTCTTATGTGCCATAAAATCAGCCTTTGATTTCCGTGATCTTGACCACCGTCAATTCCTGGCGATGACCGATCGTTTTGTGATAGCCCTTGCGGCGTTTCATCTTGAAAGTGAGTTTTTTCTCGCCGCGCTTGTGCGCCACCACGTCGGCCAGCACGCTGGCGCCGCTGACCGTGGGCGTGCCCACCGCCAGCTTGCCGTCGCGATTGACCAGCAACACGCGGTCAAACGTGAACGGTTTGCCGGCCTCGACGGCCAGACGTTCGATTTCCAGCGTGTCGCCCGCGACGACCCGATACTGTTTGCTACCTGTTTCTAAAACGGCGTACATAAATATTCCCGCAAAGGGCTGGATATTAAGCCAGAACCGCGTCGGGCTGTCAACGTGGATTTATTTTGAAAATCGCATGATTTGCGAGGAAATCCATTCCCGCGCAACCCGCTGTAAATCATGCTAAAAAGCAAGTATTTATCGTTTATCAATAAAAAATGCTTGACTAACGGAGTTGATGGGTGTAATCCTTGCGCCATGAATACGAATGAAATTTCTCCCAAAGCCAGTCCTCGCTTGAATCGGATTCAAAAAATCAGTCATATCCTGAAGGTCTGCGTGTTTTTTTACTTTGTTGCGCCACTGTGCGCTCTGGCTTTCAACCTGAAAAACATCCACTCGGCGTCCGGCACGATTTCAATCTTCAATCATGCCTATGCCAGTACTTTGGACATTCCCAAGCCGATGTATTTGCTCTGGGCGACCGGAACGGCTGTTTATCTTCTTGGTGTCATTTCTTTCTACCGTTTGTTGTGCCTGTATGAAAAAGGAGCGATTTTTTCCGGGGCAAATGTTTCGGAAATGAAAAAACTGGGAGGTTATCTGGTGGGTTACGGCATACTTGCCGTCGCTGCCAATGTTATCTATCTAGGAGGATTCATTTTTCCGTGGGTGCTGCTGGAGGGATTTGTTTCTCCGTGGATTGTCGTTGGTGGAGCCATTTACATCGTCGCCTGGATCATGGACGAAGGCCGGAAGATTCAGGAGGAACAGGAACTCACTGTTTAACCAGACCGTTTTTCAAATTTATGAGAGCGAATGAAATTTCTCCGAAGGCCAACGCGCGGATGAGTCGAATCAAAATCGTCAGCCGGATTGCCAGAGCGCGGATGAGTCGAATCAAAATCGTCAGCCGGATTGCCAGATTTATTGTGTTTTGCTTTTTCGTTTTCACAATTTGGCTTATGTTGTTGGATCTCTCAGGCTTATTCCGACAAAGAGATTTCGATACTCTTACGCGCGAAATCCTCCTGATTATTTTACAGGGTGTTCTTTGTGTTTGGTATTGGAAGCTGGCGAGGCTGTTTCACTTTTATGAGCGCGGCTTGATCTTTGCAGCTGAGACGATCCGTTGCATAAAGCTTTTGGGGTTATTGTGCGCGGTGGGTTGGATGCTTCAGTCGGTCATTCACATCTTACTTCAGCAACACCCACTTCCGTCAATTCAATCCATACTGGACCACCTCAAAACTTTGCCGCCCGGAGTTACCTTAAGGGAGGTCACAGTCACACACTATCAAATGGGCTTCTTCTCCTTTGATTTTGGCACGGGCATTGATTTCGGACTGCTTTTTGCCGGAATTGTCATCGTCCTGATCGCCTGGATCATGGACGAGGGCCGGAAGATTCAGGAGGAACAGGAACTGACGGTCTAACCAAACCAAATTTATGAATGCGAATGAAATGTCTCCCAAAGCCAATGCCCGTTTGAAGCAAATCATGGCGGCCAGCCGGACCTTTAAAATAATCTTCCTGATTGCCGCCATCATCTTTGGGGCCATAGGAATCCTCTCGGTGGTCACGATGATGTGGATGGGCAACCTAAATCCCATTGTAATGCATAATTGCACCCTCAATCTTTCTTACTTTGGTTATGCCGTGACCAGTTGGTTTGCCTACCAACTTTTCTCCGCCTACGCCAGCGGCAACCTCTTCGCCCCGACGGTCGTGTGCCGCATCCGCTGGCTGGGCATCGGTACGGTGCTGGTGGGAATCGTGAATGGCGGCATCCACATGCTGATGCTCGTGAAGGAGATTTATCAGGCTGGCGCTTCAGTGCCCATGGGTCTGGCGATTTCGGTTCCGCTGATCGAAGTTTGTATCCAGATTTTTTTCAATGTGGTTCCCGGCCTCGCCATCATTTTTATCGCCAAGGTCATGGACGAGGGCCGGAAGATTCAGGAGGAACAGGAATTGACCGTTTAACCAAATCAGCTTTTCAAATTTATGAATGTGAATGAAATTTCTCTGAAGGTCAACTCCCTGTTGAGTCGGATCCAAAAAATCAGCACATTTTTAAGAATCGTCTTTTTCGCCTCTGCGGTGATTTTTGGTTTTATCGGCATACTCGGCTACGGCATTACCCTGGCAGGAGTGCATCCTTCGCTGTCGTTTTACTTGAATCTTTCATCTCTCGGTCGCGCCATGGAATGCTGGTTCGCATACAAACTGTTCGCGTGTTATGTCCGTGGCGATTTATTCTCTCCCACTACCGTCCGCTATATTCGATGCATTGGAATTGTCAGCTTGTTGATGGGAATCGGAAACATTTTCGACGCACTGCATCGTCAACTTCACAATGGGTGGTTTCAACACGTTAATTCTTCGCCATGGATTGTCGAAATTGTCCGTTATCTTCAAATGATTCTCTTTCACCTGGTTCATAATCTCGTCACCGGTTTTGTAATTCTTTTCATTGCCTGGATCATGGACGAAGGCCGGAAAATTCAGGAGGAACAAGAATTGACCGTTTAAGCTTATGCCCATCATCGTCAATTTGGATGTGGTTCTCGCCCAGCGGAAAATGCGGTTGAACGATCTGGCCGCCGCCGTGGACATCACGCCGCAAAACCTTTCCATCCTCAAAACCGGCAAGGCCAGGGCCATCCGTTTCTCCACGCTCGAAGCCATTTGCGCCCATCTCGAATGCCAGCCCGCCGACATTTTGGAATATCGCCCGGAAGCCGGGAAAAAGAAATAGTCCGCGAAAGGTTATGACGTGTTTTCAAAATCAGCGAAAGCTCATAGCCGAGGTGCGCCCGTCCCCGGGCGCAGCAACTCCCGTCAGCCAGGAACTCATGGAATTTTGGAAAACGTGTGGTTGGCGAACATGGCTGTGGCCAAGGACGGCCACACTCCGCATTTTGAAAACACGTCTTAGGTCTGCAAATTTCGCCGTTCCTGTTGCCGAAACCGGCGTTCGCGCCGCTTGATCTCCACGCTTAAAAGCTCTTCTGCCGACCAGCCGCGCGCCTGGGCAAGTTCCGCCAAATCAAAAAGCTCGCGGGCCAAAGCGGTTTTGGCGAGACGGCGTTTGGAATTTTGACCAGCCAATGGGAGTTTCGCCTTGAGCGCCTTTTTCATCAGCTTTTCGGCACGGAGCAGGGCGGGCAAATGTTTGGGAATACCGTCGAGGGCTGAATGGCGGGCGTGTTTGGTTCCGTGCTTTTCCGCCTTTTTGATTTTTTCCCAGTTCACCCAGACTTCGTCCACATTCTTGACCTTGATTTTGCCGAAAACGTGCGGATGCCGGCGCACCAGCTTCTCCACAATCAGCCGGCAGACCTTCTCAAAATCAAATGCGCCGCGTTCCTTCGCCATCTGGCAATGGAAGACAATTTGCAGCAGCAAATCGCCAAGTTCCTCGGCCATTTCGTGGTCGTCGCCAGCTTCGATGGCGTCAATCAATTCATAAACCTCCTCGATGGCATGGCGGCGGAGCGTGTAATGGTTCTGCTCGCGGTCCCACGGACAGCCCGTCGGCGAGCGCAGCCGGGCCATGACTTTGAGGAGGTCGTTGATGGCGGATGTCTTTTTCATGTGATTTACTTAAACGCAGAGGCGCAGAGAACGCGGAGACGCGCGGAGTTCTTAAAACTTTCTCTGCGAAACTCTGCGCCCTTTGCGTCTCTGCGTTGAAATTACGTTCACAAAATCACCAGATCATCCCGATGCACGACTTCGACGCGCGCCAGTTTCCGGCCGCGCACTTCGGCGGCGCCGAACTTCGCAATGCCGCGCGCGAATTCCGTTCCGTTCAAATCGCAAATCCGTACCACGTCGCCGGCGGCAAATTCACCTTCGCAGCGCGCCACCCCCGGCGGCAGGAGGCTCTTGCCCTTCTCGCGCAAGGCCAGCTTCGCGCCGTCATCCACGAACAGCGCGCCCTGGGGATGATGGAAAAACGCAATCCAGCGTTTGCGGCCCTGCAGCTTCGTGGGATGTGCGACGAACAGCGTGCCTTCGTCCTCGCCGCTGAGAATTTTTGCCAGCACGTTTTTCTTTTTGCCCGACGCGATGACGAGCGGGATGCCGGAACGCACGGCAATCTTGGCCGCCTGAATCTTCGACGCCATGCCGCCGATGGCAGTTTCGCTGTCCGTGCCGCCGGCGAGTTTTTCAATCGTCGAATCAATTTTTTCGATGACGGAAATCGTTTTCGGATTGGCTTTGCTGAAATTTTCAATCACGCCGTCCACCGTGGTCAAAATGACGAGTAAATCGGCGGGCAGCAACGACGCCACCAGCGCGGACAAGGTGTCGTTGTCGCCGAATTTGATTTCGGTGAACGACACGGCGTCGTTTTCGTTGATGATGGGCACGACGCCGCGTCCGAGCAGTGTGACGAGCGTGTTGCGCGCGTTGAGATGGCGTTCGTGATGTTCGAGATCGTCATGCGTGAGCAAAACCTGCGCGACGTGCAAATTGTGCCGCGCGAAAAGTTCGGCATACATCGCCATGAGGCGCAACTGGCCGACGGCGGCGCACGCCTGCAATTCGGCGAGTTCGCCAGGACGTTTTTCATAACCCAGCGCGCCCATGCCCGCGCCGACGGCACCGGAGGTAACGAGCACGATTTCCTTGCCAGCTTTCCGCAACTCGGCGACCTGGGCCACGAGCTGTTCCAATTGCACCGGGTCGGGGTGCTTGCGGCTGTCGGTGAGAACGCCCGTGCCGAGTTTCACGACGAGGCGAGCGGCGGTTTTGACGGATTCACGATGCACGCGACGAAATTAGAAGAAAATTCCCGCGTGGAAAATGTAAAAATAGCAACGTTTGGAGTTTTGCCTTCAGTCGGTCACATTGGCGGCACTTGTCCAAACCGCGTAAACGCGGAACTCCAAACGGGACGCCCAACAGAATCAATTGGTTCCGTACCTTGGCAGATTCACCAACGATCCAAAAAAATCTCCCCCGCGCAACGCGATGAGCACCGCCAAACCCGCCAGATCGGCCTGGGACTTCACATTTTTCATCACACAGTTTTCGAGGCCAATTTTTTGCGTGCGGTTGTTACGCTGGTCCTTCAGGTCAATGAATTTCGCAGTTCCGACGGAGACATTCAGCACGTCAACGGACTGGAACTCGAAGCCGGTTTGTTTCTTAAACGCTGCCGCCCCCTTGCCGCCGCCGGATTTTTTTGATGGCAGGGTGACGCCGAGCGAAAAAATGTTCGTGCGTCCGGCCTCGTTTTTCACGATGTCGAGTTCGGCGAGGTTGAAACGCAGGAGCGTGAGGTGCAACTGCCTTTTGGCAAGCGCGGCGCGGTCGTATTCGACGTGGATTTCCCGGATGTCCAAAAACGGCGTGCCGCCAAAGTCCGGCGGGTTGTAGAGCTTGAAATTTTGAATCGTCACCGCCGGCTCGATGAGGCCAACCGAAAATTTTCCAATCTCCGCGTCCATGCCGGTCTGGGCGCGGATACGATGTTCAACATAAACCCGGAGAATCGAATTAAGCGAAAGCAGCAGAATGACGATCAACACGACCGCCAGAAGCAACAGCCGGAACAGCCATTTGAACAACCATTTCATAATTGGATTTTGACTGGAATCAAAGTTGCACGTCCTCCGGCCGCACTTCGAGGCATTCGTCCTGATCCTCCCAAATGACGGCGGGATAAATATTCAGCAGCTTCGGCGCGAGTTCGCGGCCTGCGCGCGCGAGCAAACGCTCGGCTTCTGCCGCGGCGTTTTCATAGGCGCGGTCGTAATCACTCGCGCGCCGGCGCTGATGGTCGTCCCAATGCGCGACGGCGTGGACGGGTTCATATTGCTGCGCCCAGGCATCGAGTTCGGCGCGGACGTCGGTGGAAATTTCGTCGAACGGCACGAGCGTTTCGTTGCAATGCTGGCAGATCAAACCCGATTCGCGCACATCCCGCGTGAGCAGCGGCAAAAACGGGGCGCGGCAGCACGGCGATTCCGCATAAGCCGCCGGCGGCGTGGCCAGCCGTTTGAACCAGACCTGCCGGTCGTGCGCGAGCTGCGCCGCCAGCCGGTACGCGCCCATGAGCGGGTGCGAGAGCCGCCACGCCCGGCCTTCGAGCTGGCCGAGCGTTTGCGCCAGCCAGCGCCCGAGCGTGAGGTCGTCCCAAGCCTGAAACGCCCGGCCGTATTCCTTCCACAACGAGTCGAGCGGTGAATCCGATTCAAATGCCATCGTCGGCAGGATGCCGCGCGTGGGGGATTTTGTCGAGTGGCGTTGCGAAAATGGAGCCAATGGCCGGGATTGAACGTCCCGATTGACCCCTCATTTTTGACGCAAGTCCCTTGCTCCCATCTCGTTCTCAGCAACGCCAACAACATCAAAGAGTTCGCCTGGTTGCAAGACAACTCGTGCGCGGATGGCACGAACACCGTCACTCTCTCCTCACTGCCCCTTCAGCAGCCGTTTACTGGAGGTAACAAAGCCGAGGCGCGGGAAATTCAATGGCTTTTTTGATCAAGTGGCGTGAGGTTTGCAAAACTGCTTTGTCAGATGGTGTTGTAATGTTGTACCAGTCAATATCAAAGAAAGAACAGTTTATGATTTTCCAACCGACCAAGATTGACCGGTGGCTCTTGGCTCAAATTGAAGAGATTGTGAAATCAGTCAAAAACAGCGCAACTGGGCGGCGGCTTCTTGCGGATCATGATGTTCCAAAGTTTCCCTGGTTTCACCTCCTGACCCGCGAATTTCTGGTCGTCACGCCGGCGGTTCAGTTGTCTTACTTGCGCCAGGAAAAACACTTATAAGAAAATCCAGCTTGGCATTTCAAATATGATAAGTGATAATATTTTTTCAAATCCCGCGGATTCCAATGAATATGCTCATGGTCGGGAATCGATGTTATCAATCACAAAAGCAAATTCTATGCAACGAACAAGGAAATTCCGGTTGATGGGCAGTTTGTTTGTAACCTTCCGTCTGTTTTTCCTTATTTAAAGGTGGAGACCACTCATGTCGGAGCAAAACGATATGAATGGTCCACTGTCAATATAATGCGGTTTATCCAGTATGAGCGGTTTTATGAGCGCTCGGTGCAAATTTGCCGTCAACCAGCGGTGCGTTGCTACGGTTGCCGGAATGCTGGTGCTCGAGCGTATAAAAAATAATTTTTTTTGTTTCTTAGTGTTGGTCGGCGGACATATACAAGTGAAATCATGCATGATGACCTGGAAGTAAAACCAATGAAAACTTTATCCTGCCCTATCATTTCAAACATTGTCCGGGCTGCAGGTATTCTTGGCCTGTTGAGCGGTCTGTCGCTGTCCCCTGCCGCCGCCCGCGAGCGGGACTTGTTGGACGCGGGCTGGACCTTTCAGTTGGGTGATCCGGCAGACGTGACCACCGCTGTAACGAGTTATCCGGAGATCGACGACTTGACCAAGCTGCAAGACCCTACTGCAGAAGTCACGCTGGAGGCGTCACGACCCGATCCGGTGGCGACCCACGCCGGGGAAAACGTTTCGTATGTACAAACCAATTACAATGACAGCGGCTGGCAGCAAATCAATCTGCCGCATGATTGGGTGGTGGGGCTGCCGTTCGATTCGAGCGCAGCTCAGAATCACGGATACAAGGCCGGGATCAGCGGAGGGACCAGCGCGAACACGATTGCGTGGTATCGCCACACGTTCACCCTGCCGGCGGGCGATGCCGGCAAGACGATGTGGCTGGAATTTGACGGAATTTATCGGAACGCCTTGATCTGGTTAAACGGGCGGTGCATCGGGCGGGACGTCAGCGGGTACGCGCCCATATCCTTTGACGTGACGAGCAACATGATCGCCGGGGGGGCCAACGTGCTGGTGGTGCGGGTGGATGCCAGCCAGTTTGAAGGCTGGTTTTACGAGGGGGCCGGCATTTATCGTCACGTGTGGCTGGAGAAAACCGATCCGGTGCATGTGGATCACTGGGGAACTTATGTCGCGACCACTTCACTGGTGGGTTCCAACGCCACCATCACGGTTCAGACCGACGTCACCAATCAAAGCGGTTCGACCGCGACCGGCAGTCTGACGTCAACAATTCTCGACGCGAACAACAACGCGGTTACGAACCTCACCTCAATCATCAGCGTGCCGGCGGGCCAGGACCTGGTGGTGACGCAGGCTGTGAGCATGGCGGCCAATCTATGGTCACCCGACGCGCCGTACCTTTACAATCTGGTTTCCACTGTGACCAACCAAAGTACGGCGGCGGACGTTTACACCACGCCATTCGGGATCCGCACGGTGCAATTCGATCCGACCAACGGGGTGTTCATCAACGGGCAGCATGTGGAAATCCAGGGTATATGCAACCATCAGGACCACGCGGGGGTGGGTTCGGCGCTGCCGGACCGGCTGCAATACTTCCGGGTCGAGAAATTGAAGGAGATGGGGTGCAACGCCTACCGCACCTCGCACAACGCGCCGACGGAGGAACTGCTTGAAGCCTGCGATCAGTTGGGCATGTTGGTGCTGGACGAAACGCGGCGCATGGGTTCGGACCCGGAATCATTGGGCCAGCTCCAACGCATGGTCCTGCGCGACCGGAATCATCCCAGTGTATTTTGCTGGTCGCTGTGCAATGAAGAATGGACCATGCAGGGCAGTTCATCCGGTCCGGGCGTCATACAAGCGATGCAGAACCTGGTGCATTCATTGGATTCCACGCGGTTGTGCACTGCGGCCCTCAATGGCTCATTATCGGGGATTACCTTTGCGTACGTGCTGGACGTGAAGGGTCTCAACTACAACATCCCGGGTGACCTGGACTCCTACCACTCCAGCAACCCGAACTCGCCCATCATCGGCACGGAAGTGGGCACCACCGTGACCACGCGCGGCATCTATACCAATGACACCGTCAACGGTTATGTGGCCTCGTATGACATCATCACGACCTCAGGTTTGCCCAACCCGGTGACTTGGGGTGAGACGGCGGAAGCCTGGTGGCAGTATTACTCTGCTCGTCCTTGGTCGTCCGGAGGATTCGATTGGACCGGTTTTGATTATCGCGGTGAGCCGACGCCTTACAACTGGCCGTGCATCAGTTCGCACTTCGGCAGCATGGACACCTGTGGTTTCCCGAAGGACTTATTCTACTATTATCAAGCCAACTGGACGCTCAAGCCCGTGTTGCATGTGTTTCCGCATTGGAATTGGACGACGGGCCAGAATATCAACGTCTGGGCCTATGGCAATTGTCAGGTGGTGGAATTGTTCGTCAATGGTGTCAGTTTGGGACAGCAAACGCTCAATGTTCAAGGCCACGTCGAATGGGACAATGTGTCCTACGCGCCGGGAACACTCCAGGCCATCGGCTACAACAACGGTGTGGCCGTGCTGACCAACACGATCACAACTACCGGACCCGCTGCCCAGATCGCCCTGCTGCCGGATCGCAGCACCATTCTGGCGGATGGCCGGGATGTTTCGGTTGTGACGGTGGAAGTGCTGGATACGCAAGGCAACGTGGTGCCGACGGCAACCAACAACATCAGCTTTTCCATAAGCGGCGGCGGCGCCATCATTGGCGTGGGCAACGGCAATCCCAGTTCGCATGAAGCGGACAATGCCAGCCAGCGCATGGTGTTCAATGGACTGGCCGAAGTCATCGTCCAATCCACCAACCAGCCCGGTTCCATCACTCTGACCGCGATTTCAACCGGTTTGACCTCGACCAATATCACCATCACGGAAGCCGCCACCCTGCCGCCGCCAGCCGCTCCCACGGGAGTGGCCGCCGTCGCAGGCACCGATGGGCCGGTGACGATCAGTTGGGACATGGTGCCCGGTGCGTTTACCTACAATGTGAAGCGGGCCACCACCAGCGGCGGGTCTTATACCGTGATTGCCCCGAACACCGGCGGCACCGGTTTCAGGGACACTACAGTCAGCAATCTGGTCGCCTATTACTATGTGGTGACCGCCGTGAACACGAATGGGGAGAGTGTAAACTCCCTTGAGGTGAGCGCAACGGCCCACTTTCCGCCCGTGCCGACCGCCCCGACAGGCCTCGCGGCCATAGGAGGCGATACACAAGTGTCGTTGAGTTGGACGGTTTCCCCCGGAGCGACCAGTTACAACGTTAAACTCTCAACGACCAGCGGCGGCTCTTATACGAACGTGGCGAATGTAGTCGCCACCAACTTCGTCGTCACCGGTCTGGTGAACGGCACACTTTATTATTTCAAGGTGTCGGCTGTGAACATCACCGGTGAAAGCGCCAATTCCAGCCAGACGAGCGCGACGCCGACGGCCTTCGTCACTGGTTTGACCGCCACCGCCGTCAATTCTCAAGTGCAGTTGCATTGGAACGCGCACGCCGGAGTGACTGGTTACAACCTGAAACGTTCCCTTGTCAGCGGCGGCCCTTACACCACCATCGCCAGCAATCTGGTCACCACCGCCTACACCGACACCAACGTCGGTCCCTGCCAAACTTATTATTATATCGTCACGATGACGGCTGGGGGTGTGGAAAGCGTGCCGTGCCCGCAAGTTAGCGTCACGGTGCCGTATCTGGCGACTCCTTTCACGAGCAGGGACATCGGCTCGGTGGGCGCGGCGGGCAGTCCTTCGTCCTGTGGCGGGCCGTTTACCATTTCGGGTTCCGGCGCCGACATCTGGTATGCCACCGACGCCTTCCAGTTCGTTTATGTCCCGATGAATGGCGACGGCGAAATCCGCGCCCGCGTCGTCAGCGTGCAAAACACTTCCGCCAACGCCAAGGGCGGCGTGATGATCCGGGAAACCCTCACCGCGACATCCAAACTTGCGCTCATGGACGTTGAGGCATCGAGTGCAAAGGGAATCGAATTCATTTGGCGGACCACCACCGGGGTCGACACTGGCTCCAGTTCCTATACCGATGGGATCTACGAGACCTACACCGCGCCCTATTGGGTGCGACTGACACGCACCAACAACGTTTTCCAGGCTTACCTGTCACCGGACGGCATCACTTGGACCGAGCTTGACAACCCGCTCACCATCGACATGGCCCCCACCGTCTATATGGGCCTGGTCGTGTGCTCGCATAACGCCGGAGTGCTGTGTACTGCGGTTTTCGACAACGTGTATATCTCGTCCATCATCAACAATACCGCGCCAACGCTGGCGCCGATAACGAACCAGACGGTCAATGTGGGCCAGACGGTGGCTCTCACCGCGACCGCCACCGATACCGATTCACCGCCTCAGAACTTGACCTTCAGCCTGTTGAACGGCCCGGCCAATGCCACGCTTGCCCAAATCAACAACACCAACGCCACCTTCAATTGGCGGCCGGTGGTGACAAACGCAAATAGCGTCAACCCGGTCACGCTGAAAGTAACGGATAACGGCAGCCCCAGTTTAAGCGCGACGCGAAGTTTCACGATCACCGTCAATCCTCTGGCGTTGCCGACGGTGCGACCGGCCGGCTGGAACAACGGCCAATTCACACTGCGCGTGACGAACAGCATTCTTGGACCCGATTACGCGGTGCAGGCGTCCTCGAACCTGGTGAACTGGAACATGCTCTTCATCACCAACTCACCACCGATGTCCTTCCAATGGACGGACACCAATGCGCTGACCTTGCCCGTGCAATTCTATCGCATCAAGGTCGGCCCGCCGCTGCCGTAACATCAACGGGACACCCAAGATAGCAGCAAAAAGGAAAACCATGAAACTGATTCGATTCTTAACATTGGCGGTTGCGATTTGTTGGCTCGCGTTGCTCCCCGCGCACGCGACGCTCACCTTGTCCCAGCTCTATTCGTTCACCAGTAGCACCGCCTCGGGCGAATATCCTTACTGGCCGCTCGTGCAGGCCAGAGATGGCAACTTCTATGGGACCACGGAACTAGGCGGGGCGTCCGGGATCGGCACGGTGTTCCGGATGACCCCGAACGGGACGGTTACCTTCCCTGTTTCCTTCAACGGCGGTAATGGCGGCTATCCTTTCGGAGGTTTGACATTGGGCGGTGATGGTAATTTGTACGGCACCACGGCTTACGGCACCGTATTTCGGATGACAACCAGCGGCGCGCTGTCAACGCTGGCCTCCTTCAATGGCCTTAACGGCAGCGAGCCGACGGGCGCGCTGGTTCAAGGCCAGGACGGCAACTTTTACGGCACTACCGCCTACGGAGGAGCTTCTGGAGATGGCAACGTTTTCAGAATGACTCCTGTCGGCGTGATCACCAATCTCGTTTCATTCAACCTAGCAAATGGCGGCACCCCTTATGCCGGTCTGGTTCAGGGCGCCGATGGCAACTTGTACGGCATCACTTCCGCGGGCGGTGCCTACGGTCAAGGCACGATTTTCCGGATGACTCCCAATGGCGCCCTGGTGACATTGGTTTCGTTTCAGGACAGCGGCGGGTTTAGGTTGGGTGGGCTGGTTCAGGACACGGACGGGAATTTTTACGGTACCACGAGCGATGGCGGAACTTCGGGGTATGGCAGTGTTTTCAAAATGACCCCGGACGGCGTGCTCACGAACCTGCTTTCGTTTAACTACTCGAACGGTGCCTATCCTTACGGCGGACTAACGCTGGGCTTGGACGGCAATCTTTATGGAACGACCGAAGACGGCGGTGCGAGCGGGGATGGAACAGTATTCTCCATCACCTCCGATGGCACGTTCACCACGCTGGGCGCGTTCCCCGGTACTACGGGCTATCCTATGGCCGCGCCGGTGCAAGGCACGAATGGCAATTTGTACGGCACGACAACCGGTGGTGCCAACGGCTATGGGGAGACCTATGTACTGACGATTACCAACCAACCGCTGCAAATCACTCGCCAGCCCAAGTCCCAGACGGCGTTTCTCGGCCAGACGGTGAATCTTAGCGTCGCCACTTTGGGCAGTTTCCCGCTGACTTATCAGTGGCAGGATTACGGCACCAACCTGGCCGCCGCCGGCAATCTCTCCGGCAGCAGCACCCGGGTATTGACCTTGGCCAATGTCACCGCCGCCAATGCCGGGCTTTACTCCGTGATCGTGAGCAACAGTTTTGGGTCGGTCACGAGCACTCCCGCGCTGTTGACCGTGACCTCCTCTGTCCCGGTCATCACCCTGCAGCCGACAAACCAGACCGTCCTGTCAGGAGCAACCGCGACATTCCGAGTGGGGGCGGTTGGAAACTTTCCGCTGTTCTATCAATGGCAGCTCAATGGAAACAATCTCACGGACAGCGCCAATATCATCGGCACCGCCACCACCATCCTGACCATTGCCAACGCCTCTTCAGTCAACGCCGGAACGTATTCGGTGATTGTCAGCAATTCCCTGGGATGGGTGTCGAGCGCGGGCGCCGTACTGACGCTGTTGAAAATCACGCTGACCAACCTGTACTCGTTCGCCGGCGGCCCGGACGGCGCCAACCCCAACGCGCTGGTGCAGGACACCAATGGCATTTTCTACGGCACGACCCAAAATGGCGGCACCAATGGTTATGGCACCATCTTCCAGTTGACCACCAACGGCACGCCCGCCACTCTTTACGCCTTTACCGGCGACGGCGACGGCGCCTATCCGATGGCCGGGCTGGTGCAGGGAGCGGATGGCAATTTGTACGGCACGGCCTCGGTGGGGGGCACTGGCGACTGGGGAACCATCTTCAACATCACTTCCGGCGGCACATTTGGCGCCCTTCATTCATTCACGGGGGTGGCCGATGGCAGTTTTCCCTATGCGGAGCTGATGCAAGGCGTTGATGGCAGTTTCTACGGCACCACCCTTGAGGGGGGCATCTCCAATGGCTGGGGGACGGTATTTAAAATCACTCCCGACGGCTCCGTGAGCAACCTGTATTCATTTACCGGGGGTGCCGATGGCGGTTCTCCTGAAGCAACGTTGGTGCAAGGCGTTGATGGCAGTCTCTATGGCACCACCTCGGAGGGCGGCACCAGCAGCAGCGGAACCGTGTTTAAAATCACCACCAACGGCACCTTCACCACCCTTTACTCGTTCTATGGCAGCTCTGATGGGGGGTTCCCTTACGCGGGAGTGATCCAGGCTGCCGACGGCAATTTCTACGGAACCACCGGCGATGACGGCCAGCTCGGCAACGGCACGGTCTTCAAAATTACCACCAATGGCATACTCACCACCCTTCACTCATTCGCTGGCGGCAGCGATGGAAGCTTTCCCTCTGCCGGACTGATCCAGGCCAGCGACGGGAATTTGTATGGCACGACGGCGTATGGTGGTACGTACAATGACGGCACGGTGTTCCAAATCACCACCAATGGTGCTCTGACGACCTTGATTTCGTTTAACGGAACCAATGGCGCGAATCCCCAGGCGGCATTGGTGGAGGGCACGGACGACAATTTGTACGGCACCACGCAAAATGGCGGCCCGATGGACTACGGCGTCATTTTCCGGCTCACGGTGCCTTCGCTGGTGCCAACTCCAGCCTTTAGCGCCCCGACCCTGCTGCCGAATGGCACGATCGCTCTCGCTTGGAGCACGGTCGCCGGACAGACTTATCAACTGCAATCCGTTACCAATTTGGCTTCCACAAACTGGGTCAATCTCGGTAGCCCGATCCTCGCCAACAGTGCCGTGACGACAACATCAGATGTTATCGGTTCCAATTCACAACGGTTCTACCGTGTGGTGCTATCCACACCTTAAGAACAAGAATGGAGCCAATGGCCGGGATTGAACCGGCGACCGACGGTTTACGAAACCGTTGCTCTACCGCTGAGCTACATTGGCTTGAGTCTGTCAAGCAAACCGCACGTTGCGAATGTCCTCTATTTTGGGAGAGTTAAAGTGAACGGCAAGTCAATTCGACAGGCGTCCAACCCCCGGCTGTCGCAGGCGCGCCGCCGGTCGGCGTTGCGAATGAGCTTGCTCCCGATGCAAACGCACGCACAATATATTTGTCAGAAACGCAGCGCATCGAGTCTTCAGAGCATTTGTGCGGAAGGGTGGCTGAGTGGTTGAAGGCACCTGACTCGAAATTGTAAAACCCACTTTTGGCTATGTTTAGCCGCAGTATGCAATCGCTGATTCGCTCAATGTCCACAATGGTTTTATTCGTTTCTGCTTTAGCTGCGTTTGATCGCGTTTGGCTATAAAAAGTGCATATAGTATAGAACAGCAGTATAGAAAAACCCTGCGCCACCGTATTCAAATCCTTATGCCGCGACTGTGATTTTGCTCGTGATCGTGCGTAAGCTCATGCTTTTTGGAAACGGCTTGTGTCGTGCATTTATGGATGAATGCGTCCGCGATTCGGCTCAAGTCCTGGCCGGGAAATTTCTCCGATAAAAATTCCTTCACCTGCGCGGTCATGTCCTCCGTCCAGACCTGCAACGTCTGCCTCAGCCCTTGCGTGAACGCTTTCAAAACCTCGCCCGCGTTCCAGCCCCGGTTCAAAATTTCATTCGTGCCGTGCGCCGGGAAATGCTCCACCACCGCATATTCCGCCCCGTAGGAGATTGGCCGGTGGCAGAAATGAATGTCTTCCATGAGATCAACGCTCTTGTGCCATTGCTTGCCGTCGTCGGCTTGAATGACGTTCTCTTTGGGTGTGGGCTTGGTTGCGGCCCGGTTCGCCGCCAGTGCGATTTTGTCAGCGTCCCGCTCCAGACGCTCAACCGCCTCGCGGCTGGCAGGAAACTGCTTCAGGTGTTCGGCAAAGTGCCTGACGGCTTCGGCGTGGGCCTTGTCCTCCAGTTCGGTTGGGCGGCGGTGTTCAAATGGATTATTCATAGATGCCTCATTCGGTTGCCAGCAGCTTCAACAGTTCGGTGCGCGGGACAAGTAGCTTGCCGCGCAACGCCCGGCAAGGTTTAAGTTTGCCACGCTGGATGAGCCGGTAAACGCTAAAATAATTAACGCCGAGCATATCGGCGGCTTCTTGAATCGAATACGCCAGCCGTTCGGGTGGCGTTGGATTGGGTTGGGCTTCGGTTTGGGGAATGGTTTCCATGAGGTTCTCCTTTGGTCAAGATTCAGGTGCAAGATCGTGTAGTTCCTGGGGAATGTGTTTGTGGACGGTTTCATCCATCGGGCGTTTCCAGTCAATCGGGGGAAACAAATGGACAAAGTGAACGCGCAGGGCGGCGGCGATGAACAACAGGTCGTATTCGGCGACACCCATCGAGCCGCCTTCGATCTTGGAAACGGTGCTGCGGGTGGCGTTGTGCCAGCCGGCAAGCTGCAATTTGACGGCAAATCTCTCCTGCGACCAGCCGTTACGCTGGCGCAGTTTCCTGACTTGCTGTCGAATCAAGTTTAGCTTCTTCATGGCAACCGAATCAGAATCTCATGCAATTCGTTCTGCGTTGTTTCACATTGAAACAAAATGCAGCCTCTGTTTTTACCGCAAATCCACCGGGCAGGTTGCGATGAAATCATCACAACTTTTACCCGGCCTGAATTTGGTTTCACGATGAAATCAAATTCCCATTGCGGGTTGCCATGCTCATGGGTTTGCTCCCAGCAACCCATGAACGCGCGCAACGGTCGCCGTTGGCGCAGTTCGATGATCTGCCGTCGAATCAAGTTGAGTTTTTTCATGGCAACCGAGTCAGCATCTCATGCGATTTGATCTGCGTTGTTCCATATTGGAACAGAATGCAGTTTCTGTTTTTACCGCAAATCCGCCGGGTAGGTTGTAATGAATTCATTACAACTTTTGCCCGGCCTGAATTTGGTTTCACGATGAAATCAAATACCCATTGCCGGTTGGCAGGCTGGCGGGTTTGCTCCCAGCAATCCATGAACGGGTGAAACGGTCGCCGCTGGCGCAGCGTGACGACGGGGCGTCGGTTCAAAGTCAGTCTGTTCATTTTCACTTCTCCGGTTTTACCGCAAATTTGTCATTGGCCAGTGCGGAAATCACACAGCTTTCTGGCCGCGATTTTTCTTCGGCCAATCTCGGAACGCACGACGGCCAAGGCCGGAACAAAGTGCGTTTCGACAAATTTCCCCAAGGCGGAAAAAGTCCGCACCTGGGGAAGAATTTTTGTGGGGTCATCGAGCCGACCGCAAACCGGCGGTCAAACTCTCACCAATGAAGCCTCAATTGAGGGGCGCTTTCGCTTTGCAGGCAAAAAGCCTGGCCTATGATAGGCGAAGATTTGACAGGACGACGGCATGGGCGTTCAACGAAAAATGAAGCGGCAGGGCAACGCGCTCAAAACCATGCAACTCGCGGGACGGAAAAACAGCAGGCGATGCGCGGAGCATCGCCACGCTGCCCGGCGCGGCAGCCAGAGCGCCTATAAAGAAAGACCGCGACGTTTGACCGCGCGGCGCGGCAACAAAGGTTCGGACGCCCCTCCGCCAAACCAGAGATGCCATCCTAGAAGCCGCGTTTGCTTTTGGCGAGCAACCTGTGACCGTGGCACGCGGCAAAGAACCAACCAACCACCGGCACACGACCGGCGCGATTTCATTTCCTGTCCGGTTGGTGACGACGAGCGGCACGACGTTCGGAGCGGACACCCAATAAAAAATTTGTTCGCGTCCACTCCGGTCGGCGGGATGGTCGGCGTCACGAACTGGCTGACTTTTGATGAAGCGAAACAGGCGGGTTGCTGGCAGGGTGCTTGCCGGATTTAGCAATGCACCATGACGGCAACCGGCCTGCGAGCGTCCAGCAGCGGATGCGCCGTCACCCATTCAGACGCAACTGTGTTCAACCCTTCGTCAGCCTTGCGAAAATCCAAGTTTCGGCTGGCCGTCGCCGGATGTGTTCTTGCCCCGTCCGCTCTGGCTTGCCGCTGCTGGCGGCGTGGTGGGTGCAGCGGCACGTTTGCTTTGGCTCGCTCCACGCCGCTTGGCGGCTCCCTTGCCGCCCGCTGTCCAGCGGTTCAAACATTCGCGCACACGCGCCGGATTCACCGGCACTCCGGCGGCTTTCAATTCTTCCGCCAGTTGCTGGCTGCTCCAGCCTTTGCGATGCAATGCGATTATTCGTTCACGCAACGGTTCCAACAGGTCAACAGCGGTCTTCCGATTTTTCGGCGGCTCGCGCTGCGCCAGTTGTTCCAGTTTTTTATCCAGCGTCGGATAATCCAGTTTCGCGGCGATTTGTCCGTAATCAATGCGTTTGCTCATAATGTTTTTCCTGTTCCTTTCATGGCCGATGATTCGGCGTCGCGGTGTTCAAGCCGTGTGGCGGTTGCCGGTTTTTCCACCGGCAACTTGACGGCTTTGTTTTGTTCACGGCGACGACGTTTCGTCCGATTGCGTTTAGCTCGCCGGTTGGTTTTCCGTCCGGCTTGGCGACGAGCGGCCAAGCGAGTCGGCTTCCGGCAACGCGCCCACTGGCGCGAGGCGGGGTAAGTGTCATGGCATACTTTCCGGTTTCCACTGTCAGAAACCGCCGGTTTATTTCATTCACCACTGGCATCCAAGGTTTCGGTTTATACGGCATTTCATTGCGTCCAAACCGTAGCATAAGGATGGTTGGCGATTGCGCTCCGTGGGGTGCAATCCGCTGTGAACTTGGTGCTACCGTTTCCACCATGATGACGGGAATTCTAGCTGAAACCGGAATGTCAGGTTGTGAGGAATTCATCACAACCTGTTGGCGGATTTTCCCGTAACGTGGTGATTTATGTTTAGCGGCATACCACAGAAAAATCGGGCGGGTGCGGAGTCTTATTTTGACGAGCATCTTTCCCAAAACGATTATTACACCCAGGAACAAACGAAACACGGTCAATGGCTGGGCATTGGCGCGGAACGATTGGGACTGCAACCGGGTGGCGTGGTGACTCGTGAGGAGTTCCTGCACCTGTGCGACAACCAGCATCCCTTGACGGGCGAACAATTGACGCCACAGAAATTCAAGGAGCGAAGGATTTATTTCGACTTTGTGTGTTCGCCGCCAAAATCGGTTTCGATTCTCGCCGTCACCATGAATGACCGGCGTATCATTGAGGCGCACAAGGAAGCCTCACAGTTGGCGATGCGTGAACTCGAATCGTTCGCCGCCGCCAGAGTCCGCAAAGGTGGCATTCAGGAGCAGGATCGCACCACCGGCAACCTCGTCGGTGCGGCTTTCCTGCATACCACGTCACGCGCACTTGATCCGCAGTTGCATACGCACTTCGTCCTGTTCAACTGCACTTGGGACAAAAAAGAGGCGCGTTGGAAGGCATTGCAAACGGGCGATATGTTCGGGGCGATCAACTACGGCACGGAAGTCTATCGAAATGAACTTGCCAAGCGTCTGCATCAAATCGGTTATGTCACGCGTCGCACCGGCTCGGCATTTGAAATTGAGGGTGTTGACGCCAAGCTGATTGAACGGTTTTCCAAACGGTCACAGCAACGGGACATGGCCGTGAAGCGTCAGGAAGACAAACTCGGTCGCAAGCTCACCAAAAAGGAAGTTGCCCATGTCGTCCACCAGTCGCGGCCAAAAAAGCTCAAGGGCGTGTCTGACGAACAGGTGCGCGACCAGCAACTCGGCGAGATCGGTTTTTTTGAGAAGCGCGTCCTTCGCCAAGTGGTCGCCGCCGCCGATGGTAAGCCCAAAGCCTTCGCCCAAAACGTCAGGCCGGATGATGCCCTCGCGCACGGCCTCGCCCATGTTTTTGAACGCCGCTCGGTCGCCCCGCAGCACAAGATTTTGGAAGCGGCTCTCATCAAAGGTTGCGGTCAACTGAACTTGGGACGGCTGAAGGATCAACTGGCCGCTGACGACAAGTTGGTGAGGGTCGGTTCGGAGTTTTCCACGCGGGAAATTTTGGCCAAGGAGCTTTACCTGATTCGTGCCGTCAATGCCGGGGTCGAGGCGGTCGCGCCGTTCGTCCACCGTTACGAACCAGCCGCCCACCTCGGCCTTGACCAGCGCAAGGCACTGGCGCACGTCCTCACCAGTCCTGACCGTTTCACCGGCTTTCGCGGTCTCGCTGGTTCCGGCAAAAGCACGGCCTTGGTGGAACTGGCGGGCATTGTCCGCCGTGAGGGTTTTAAGCCGCTCTTTTGCGCGCCGACAGCCTCCGCTGCCGACACGCTTCGCAAGGACGGCATGGATGCCATGACGCTCCAAAGACTGCATGGCAGCTTGGCGGCAGGCGGCAAACTTTCCCCAGGTGTCGTGATTGTCCTCGATGAAGCTGGGGCGGTCGGCCTCGATGACATGGTGAAACTGTTTGAACTCGCCCGCCGCGATAATTGCCGGGTAATTCTGTCCGGCGACACCGGCCAGCATACGAGCGTTCCGCGCGGCGATGCACTCCGCATCATCGAGCAGTATTCGTCCTACCGTTTTGGCGAGCTGACGACCATTCGCCGCCAGAAACCCGCAGCGTTCCGGCAGGTGGTTGAACTTGCCGCCGCCAAGCAAACCGACAAGGCATTTGCCAAGCTCGTCGAGCTTGGCGCGGTCAGCGAAATAGCAAATGATGGCGGACAGCTTTACCAACGCGCCGCCGATGCGTATGTGTCGGCAACCAAGCAGGGCAAATCCGCGCTGCTCGTCTCGCCGACGTGGGCGGAAATTGATGCCGTCACAGAAAAGGTGCGCGAGACGCTAAAGGCCGGTGGCGTAATCAGTCCGCAGGATGAATCCGTCGCCGTCTTTGATTCGCTGTCGTGGACGGTTGCCCAAAAGAAAAGCACCCGCGAATTTGAACCCGGCCAGCGTCTGCGTTTCGTTCGGCATACCAGAAAATTTGAGCGTGGTGAAACGGTGGAAGTGGTCGCCACGATGGAAACCGGCCTGCGTGTCCGTCGTCCTGACGGCACGGAAGTGGATTTCATCCCCGCCAGCGCCGCCGCATCTTTCGACGTGGGTGAGTCCCGCGAATTGAAAGTGGCCGCTGGCGACTGGCTGTTATTGCAGGCCAACCACGGCAAAGAGTTTATCAACGGCGAACGGGTGCAGGTGAAAACAATTCAGGATCGCCGCATTGCGCTCGCCGATGGTCGCACTATTCCCGCCGCTTTCAACACCTTCACGCATGGCTACGCGGTCACGTCGCACTCGTCGCAAGGCAAAACCGTGGATGAGGTGCTCCTGGTCGCGTCTTCAAAATCCTTTCCCGCCGTCAACCGGGAACAATTTTACGTTTCGATTTCGCGTGGCCGCGAGCGCGTCCAGATTTTTACCGATGATTCGGAATTGCTTGCCCGCCGCGTCACCGATTCGCACGAACGCAAGGCCGCTGTCGAGTTGCAGGCGTTGCGCGATGACCTGGCCAAGCTCGGCTTCAACCGCACAGAGCAGGAAAAAACCTCGCCGCCGCCGTCAACCGTTGCCCGCCAGCATCGTCCGGCGCGACATTTCCGAGTCACCCGGCTGTCGCCCGTTCAAAAGCTCGCGCAAGTCGTCGAGGACGTGCGCCGCTGGCTTGGCCTCGAACGCACGGCAACCGTCGCCAAGGAGCAGGCCGCTAAAGAAGAAACAACCGAGGCCATGAAACCGGCTGAAAACATTTCACCTGCGGTAAAAGAAACGCCACGGATGCGCCCGAACATCAAACTAAACGTGCCGCCGCCCCGCCGCTCGCGTGGCATCGGCATCTAACCATCAACTCCAAAAACATCATGTCCACGTTCCTACAAGATAAATGTTACGAAACCGCCAACACCTATGCGGCCTGCATTGAGTTCCGCTTCGACGAGAATCATCGCCGCGCGTTTAACGCCAGCCAGTTGATTGAATTCTCGCTCGACCCCAACCCCGATGCCGACGCCGACAAGAATGAGCCGCCGCAAAAAATAACGCTCGTGTTTTCCACCGCCGATGTCGTCATTCTTGGATGGCGGCTCGGCCTTATCGCCGACTACCTGCGAGGAAACACACTTACTGCCGTTTGTATTCTGCCAAAACGCTATGCCGAACTTGAACGCAACGTGATTTATATTTCGTCAATCGTCATCACGCCGCTGGTTGGCAAAAAATAAAAACCATCAGTCAGTAAATTTATTGTGAAGGGAGATTGACAATGGGAACGGCGCGGTAAAACCGACTCGCACTGTTCGGTGCGTTGGGATCAACAAAATCAATCGAGCCTTGAAAAACTTGATTGGTGCAAACCGGCAACCAATTCACCAAGTCCGTCGAATACTGAACATAGAACCACGCACCGTCCGGCCCTGTGGCCGTCACATGAAAACTGCCGTCGGCCAAAACAGCAGAAGGCGGACGCAACCAATTTTCCCAAATGAGTGCGGCGGCGCGCGGCGGGAAACTGACAATGTAATCCGGTGGTGTGTTCGTGGATGGCGTCAATGTAAGCACAACGGTTTTGCTGACATTCGACGCGCCGGTATCAATCGGCACAATTGGAATTAAGGCGTAAGCAGAACCGGCTGGAACGGTGACAAAGCCCGGCAACGCTGCGTAATCCACGCCATTGCTCGCTGTGCCACCGATGCTGTAATTCACCGTCAAATCACTGCTGGCGTCGCCAAGACGTTTCACGGCGAAAATTGCATTTTTCGGTCCCCAATTTGTGAACCATTGAAAAGCCGCTCCGCTCCAATTCGTCCAAGTCGGCGTTGCATTTGTCACGCCACGCCAGACGTAAGCGTTTGTTCCGGCAATGGCAATAGGATCAATAGCGTCAATGCTTACGATGTCCGTGGGATTCGTGTTTGTGGCCGTAGCCAAAATGGTGATGTTCACTGGCGCGGACGTGCGCGATAAACCAGATGAAGAAGTTGCAACGGCGGTCAAAGCAAAAGAGCCGACTGGCGCGTTTGTCCAAACGAAGCAATACAGTGACGACAATAACGAAAGCGATGGAGTTGCCTTGTAGAGCAAAATCGGGCGATTTGTCGCGCTCAAATTGACACCAGAACCTAAATCAATGGCGTTGGCGAAAAATTCAACATTAGTAACAGAATTTGCTGTGGGAGCGAGATAACCCAAAGATGGCAATCGCGCATACGCAAAAATCGGGATGTCCACCGGCGCGTAGAACGTGGCGTGGTTGGCCGGGCTGGTGATTCTCACTGGCGGAGCAACGGGGATGGGAGAAACGATTTGAGCAAAACCAAGCCACGGGCAGACCAAAGACAACACCACTATCATCAGCCTGTTTTGCTTGGCGATTCTGGCCAACTGGTTCATTTTCATAAATGAAGTCTTATCGCTTTAATGGAACACTCTGATTTTCGCACAAACACTGATTTTGACAAGACGAAAAATGGCATTTTCAATCGCCTAGCGCCTGCGCGTGTTCCGCTCCGTTGGCGTCAAACGTGACAAATTCCACATGGCCATTTGTCCCGCGAAGAATGTAATTCCCAGGCGAATCCTCCTCGTGAATGCGCCCGCCGAGATAACAATTATCCCAATGCGTCCATTCGAGATCATTGGTTGGCGCGGCCAAAAGGCTGGCAGCCGTTAAGCAAAGATTGTTGAGGTCTGACGAATTGGCATCGTTCAACGCGATTTGCAACTGAAGATGGCTCATTTTCATTTGTTCGGAGAATCCTTTCACCAAACGCACGTCGGTCTTCGGCAACGCCAGATAAATCGCGCCAGCCAAAGCGATTCCAAAAATTGCAAAGATGCCGACGATTTTGAGTGACGGTTCCCGCCAATCTTTTTTCCGGCGCGCGTAAATGAAAGTCGCGCACAAGCCTGCGGCGAAAATGCCCGCTCCCCAATTCAGTGCTTCAGTTTCAGCGTCAGCGCGACTGAAAAATCGTTCTCGCTTTGCGGAAAACGGAGTCCAATTTATCTGCACGTCCTCGCGCATTTGCTCCGGCGTTAGCGTTCCAACAAGTTTGGTGACAACGGCTGAACCATTCACCCACTTTTGCAGAAGCGGATGAATGATTTGAGGTTGGTCAGGCTTCCAATAAAACCAGTAATTAGACGAAGGCGGGTAAGCTGGTCGCGCGCAAGACGCGACTTTGAAATGCGCCGCGTTCGCCCTTGTTTGGCCAAAGACAAAAAGTTGAACGGTCAAAGGCCGATTATTCAAGCCGGTCAACTGCATTGGATAGACCGCCTTTTCAGTTTTGAAAGTGAATGAAAGTGGTTGCGGCGTGCTGGTCGCTGTGTCGGTTTTGTCGCGGTGAATTTTTACAGCAACAAAAATCCAATTCTGTTTGACATAATTTTCGATGGTTGAATCGCTGTTTTCTGGAATGACGAAGCCATTATTTCGCAACCATGTTTGAAGTGCTTTTGTATCGCGTGACGCGATGGTCGTCGTCTCAAAAACGCCGATAATTTGTCGGCCAAGAATGGAAACGTTTTCTGCCGAAGAACTCGTGCCCATGCTTTTCGCTCTGCTCGCGGACAGTGCCGGAAGCACGGCGGCAAATTGAATCGCCAGAAAAAAGATGAGCACGGCACTGGTAAAAACGCTGAATCGTTTCCAGAACCGAATGAGGACTGTAATTACAAGCAAATCAACAAAAAGGATGCTCTCCAAAATCACGAGTCCTGAACCTGCCCTTTCGAGATTGCTGACAACAACGCCAATGACAACCAAGATGCAAGCTGTCACGTCCAGCAAGTTCATTCGCCCGGTCGGCCTGACGAAGAAAAGCAAATAGAAAAGCCAAGTTAGCGCGAGAATTGCAGCGTAATGCGCCGGAACATAGTGAATGATTTCAGGCCGCAAAATATAATCCAGCGTTGGGAACAATCCTGCGCTCGCTTCTTCAATCACCGGCTTGCTCGGCAATGGAACAATCCACGCAAAATTGGTTCCTGCGCCGACGAAGTGAGTTTCAATCACGAGTCTTTCCGTGCCGTTTGTGAAATGAATCAATACTTGCTGGCCGGGCATTTCGATTTTCGCCGGAAACGCAATAGTTGGGACAATCATTCCGTCAGCGAGTGCCGATAGCGGCAGCAAAAAGAACAGAAAAGTGAGAAAAAGACGGTGGATTCTTTTGTGTGCTGCTGGCGCAATTCTCATACAAACCTAATGAATCCGTCTATCCGGTGAAATACCGCCGACGGGAACATTCGTTTCGATGGGAAAACCGGCAATCTCAAGAGGCTTGCGAAGAATAAGACTTGGGTCTTCCACCCGCAAAGTCCAAATAATCACGATTGCGGATTTTACAAGCGTAATTTTCATTTTGCAAAAATAGTTTTTGATATTTCGGCAACCTCGGATGAAACATTACCTTCAAAGATGCTGTAACTTGGACTTGGCGATTGTTCCTTAAAACCGGATTCGCTTCTGGGTATCACCGCTTTACAATCGAGACAAAAGAACAAATCTATACTTCTTGTCCCGTCGGAAAAATTGAAAACTAAATCAGGTTTGTGGATGCAATGGTCTCGCCAGTCCGGTGGCAAATAACTTTTTCCATTTGTTAAGATTTTCGTTAAACGAGAAATCACGTTTGCGGGAACAACAATGCCTTCACCATTCTTTTTGAATCCTATGGTTCGCCACGCCTTAACATTTTTTGGAGATTCGATTAGTTGATAATCCTTTGTCCCGCCGAAACGTCTAACCAACTGGTCAAAATCTTTTGTTTCCGTCGAGTCTGAAACACCGGTCGGCTCTCTTGAAACCGGCAAATCCACGGCGAAGCGCGCAACCAGATTACTCAATTCCAGCGGGGAGTATTTCATAAATTCCTCGTCTGGAATTGCCAGTAATTTGTCCGAATCTTTAATCAAGGAGGCTGGCCGCATGGAATAAGAATCATTCTCTTGTCGAAGCTTCAAAAGTTCTCCCGTCGCCCCAAAGATTTTGACATCAATCACGGGTTCCACCCAATCTCCCCACCTCACATCGAAAAAAGGAAGAGCGACTTCTTTGTCCGCATTGGTTTTTTGATCGTCCTGCCATGCACTAAAAAACTGCTGCCTGCTTGCGTGTGGATTTTCTTTTTCTAGCCGCTGAACGTCCACGTCCATCGCAGCAAGCCAATTGGTGGCGATTTGGTAAGCATCTTTGGTGTTGATTATTGATTTGATGCGCGACATTTGCTCTTGATATTCACGAAGCGACAAGTTGCCGCGATTGTCATTGAGGCTAGTGATAAAGCGCAGCCTTCCAGACTTTGCAAACGAAAAGGAGTATTTTGCCGTGTCAATGCGCCCCGCAAAACCAATCACGCGCGGCGGAAAAACAGCCATAGCTTTTATGTCTTGTTCCTTAATTGGCAAATCAGCCGAGAGATGCAAGCGGTTTGCGCAAAAGTTTATTTCTGCCAGCATCAAAGTCATGGCGACATATTTATAGGCGAGTGCAACGATCATAAAATCATCTGAAAGATGGATGAAGCGTTCCGGTAGCGGCAAAAAAAAGAGCCAAAACTGCGAACACAACAGTCCATACCGCGTCCTTGCGGTCTTTAGTTAAGGCTTGAATGATGGCTATGATGATCAGTGCTAGGAAAGAAATAAAATAGCCGACCGCATACTTCTCGATAATTGTATAATCAGGACCACCAATCGTTCCAGGTCTGCCGGGCATCGAAAAAAGCCAGACAGGATAAAGAAGACCATATCCCAAAACATAAGTCTTAAACGGAAGCGAAAGCAGCCTTAACCATGCCTGTTTGTTTTTAGGTAAGATTTTCATGGGATTGTTACCGATCAAACGTTGTTAGATCAACACATCCTGAAATTTTGTATTGCTTGACAGCAACACCGCTGCCGTAGAAACCAAGAAATCCGTTGTCAGATGTGAACCCATAACTAACTAATGTATCGGTATAGTCTTTTATGCAAACATTTAATGGATACCCCAATTGCCATTCGCTAAAGAGAACATCTAGGGCGTTTTGCCATTCTTGAATTCCATCAACTGAAAGCGCCCAACCCGAAGGCGCAGGAGTGTCAACAGTCCATCCAACAAACGCCTGTGGGTCAAGATGAAATCTATTGTTGTAGTCGTCAACAGTATAACTACTACCGTTCGCTTGATATACTATGCCAAATGCATCAGCCCAAGCTTTAGAGTATCCCTCGCAACCATCCAAAATCACAAGCCGGTATGAGTGAGCTATTTTACCTTGGTCAGCATTATTGCGCAAAATTTGCCCCACCATCCCGGAGCTTACAAAATTGACTCCACTAGGTGTAGGGGCAATAACATCCGTGTTACAGTGCCCCCACCAATAAAAATTCGCGCCTGAACCCAATGCACCTTCTAATGTGTTTATTGACGACTGATTATCCTGAAATTGCCACGCGCTGGCGTATGGCACATTACCGCCGGAGTCAGTGGGCAAAAGGTTGTAATCATTCCCACCACCCGAATCAGCATACCCATCATACAGCGTATCCAAATTTTCCACCACACTGGAAAGCATCATGGTTTGGAGCGCGTTCATTTTTGAAGATGACGAATAATCATACCCATACGCGACAGTGAATGACTGGCCACTGACATGAGGTATGAATTTGAATAGCACCGATGCAGAAGAAGAACCCGATGAATTATCGTTTGGAGATGCGCGAAAACTGCGCGACTGTGCCGATGATCCAGAAGATGTTAGATAGAAGTCGCAGATTAGTGGCCCGTCAACAATTCGGTTGCCTTCATCATCCTGCAAATTCCAGCTAGTTTGGATTTGTCCATTGGAAACATCTCCCGTCAAGGTTTGAAGATGTTCTTGGGTCTCTGCGTCATAGACCTCAATCGTGTATTCGCTCGCATCAACATTTACATTCGCATCAATCGTAAGTTGATCAGTGAACCATCGCGCTGTCTCATCAACCGTTATTGCATTGTTCACGGCGATAACCGTGGAGACTCCAAACGCCTTATGGCCCGTCAAATCAAGTGTAGTTCCAGCAGAAATAAAGTGCGTCCCGTTCGGAATCGTCATTGTGTCCCATTCAACCGACCAGCTATTACTCCCTTGAGAAATTGTCGTGCCGACGTCTAAACCATCAACAAAAAAATGGAATACTGTATTGGTATCCATGTTGGTGCTAATGTTTAATGGAATTTGAACGATGCCCGAAAGCGACGCGCCTTGCGGAATAGTCGAAAGATTCAATGGATTATCAGGAATCAACGGATTCGTCCCAAAAAATCGTTCCGCCCTTCCCGTTAATCCATCACCATCCAAATCCACATCATCATAAACTGGGCTGTAAGCATCCGGCGTCACTCCATCAGTCATCGGATTTTGCCAGTCAGTCTCGGTGTCGGTGTGCGCGCTATAATTTCCATCGCCATGCCAGTTCTCAACATAGTCTGGAATGCCGTCGCCGTCCGTGTCTTTGGGCAAACCGTAGTTGTTTGCCGCGATGTAGTGCAAGCCAATGTTGACTTTATGGCCTGACGATTCATCGCCTTCCTTTACTTGGTCAATGCGCGTCGTGTAATGATAAAGTCCTGCATCGCCCGCGCTTCGACTGCCTGCGCCATAAAGCGGCGTGGTGTTCGGCAGATAAAACTTTCCAAACGGGCCGGATTGATACGGCGGGGCAGTTGTCAACACCGGCTCGTGTGCGCCAACAAGATTACCTCCGGTTGCCGGCAGCAACTGGCCGGAATCCCCGCCCCACAGCAATTCCGAAGCCTGCATCGGCCAGTAACCGTTGTAATCAAAATCCAGAGGCTGGTTTGTGTCCTGCAAGAAATCAATCTTGTCGAAAAGATTGTCCTCGAACGTCCAGTTGCCAGCGGATGTCGGGGATGGTTCGAGATAAAGCCACAATCCACCACGAAAGAGATTGTTGTAAGCCAGAAGCTGCATGTCGGAGTTCACTATCTGGTCATACCAGTAATACGTCGGGGCAAGATCAATGCTGACGTTCTCAAACGAGTTGTTCGTCCACGCCGCCGCGCCGGGGGCATAAACCTGACTCGGATCGTAATAGTAATAATCGGGACTGCCCAGGTTGATCCGTCCGCCGTGAAAATGGCAATCTTGCAGGCTCAAATACATCGAGCTATCCGGCGACATTTCAATCTCGCCGTATTCATCGAAGCCAGACCAAACATGATAGTCATTGGGCGGCAGGTAGAATTTCGAGAAGCGAAAATCAAGGCTGGGCGCGGTATTATCCCCCAACTCAAAATCCGTGACGAAGGTTATCGCGCCAAACCATAAACCATTCCAATAGTATTGATCTTCTGAAAAATCGGTTTCTGGAAATTCCTGAACCATTTTTTCGGCGGTGAAAATATTCGGCTTGGTAGGCGTTCCATGACTGACAAGAGACGCGCCTTGTTGCAGCACAATTCCTTCGACGCTAAAATATGTGGGGTAGCCGTCTTCATAATCCCCTTGCCAGCACCCGTTGGGAAAGTAATCGTTGCGAACGGCGATGGCCGTGCCCGGCAGCACGGTGAGGTTGCCGCCAGACAAGGTGAGGTTGGCGACGCTGTAATCCAACGCATCATAGTAATAACCCAAGTCCGGCGCGCCGTTCGTGTAACGCGACGCTTGCGGAGCCAGGGTAAGGCTGCCGTTGATCTGAGTGAAGGCCGCAATGGAAACGGGCGAGCAGGTGGTCTTGTGCTGCAATTCAGTTTGCAAACGCGAACTGATGCCGGCCGTGCCCGAATGGTGAAGCGGACTGGCAGCCGCCAGATAATAACTGCCGTAGCCTTCCGACACAAAATTCGTGTTGTCAGGATTGAGGGCGACATTAACCGTCGAAAGGCTTGAAGCCGTCGGGGAATTTCCCCAAACGATGCTGTTCGTCAAGGCAATCCGGCCGGGCATGGATGAGGCCAGACAAAAATTGCCCACGTCCGCCGTCACCTGCTCGCCTTCAATGGTGATGGCATTGGTCGAAGCGCTGACGGCTGCGCCGCACGCGGCAAACAGGACATTATGCAAGCTGTCATCCGCGCCAGTGCCGGCAACCAAATTAACCAATCCGCAGTTGCATTCGACAAACTGGCAATCCCACACGTCCAGCTTTCTGGAAACAGCAGGCGTGGTCACTCCCCAATCGGCAAAGCAAACGCGCAGGTTGCTGATGGAATTGCTCTGGGCGCAAGTCAGATCAAGATACGGCGTTGCATTGGCGGCGGTTTGCGGATAGCCGTCGCTGAAATAGATCATTTCGCCCACCGCATCGTCGTCAATCGAAGTCAGAATCGCCGGATTATACGGCTCGCCTTTACAGATCAGCCCGCCCATGACCATCAAGCTGGAATTGGTTGAATAATCGTTGTCAAATTTCAGAATTGCGCCGCCCTCAATGGTGGTGGCGCCGGACAATTGAACGGGGGAACCGATGTAATACGTGATACCACTTTTGAACGTATAATCGAGCCGCTGGCCTTGAATGACCATCAAGAGTGCGTCGCCAGTCCCTTCATACACGGTCAACACGGCATTGGAACTGACAACCGAATTCAGCCCGACACCGACAGTCACCGCGTAATTCCCGCCATATTGGACATTGTTGATGGTGTAGCTGCTGTTGGTTGCCCCTGGAATCGGGCTGCCGTAATAAGTCCACTGATAAGTCAAATTCGTGCCGGCAGCAACGACGTTGAAAGTCACCGTGTCACCCTGATAAACTTCCTGACTGAACGGCTGCGTGATGATTGTCGGTGGAGACCAGTTGACCAGCATCGAGGGTTCTTCCGTGACCGGAACGGTGCTGAAACTGCCGCTGGAATCGCCGTTCAAGCCATAGGGGATGCTTCCCCAAACCACCACCGTGCCATCGGATTTCAACGCCGCGCTATGCGCCCAGCCTGCCGCGATTGCCAGAACGTTGCTCAACCCTGTCACCCGCACTGGCGTTGCATGGTTGTTCGTCGTTCCGTCACCAATCTGGCCGTGTGAATTACAACCCCAGGCCCAAACCGTGCCGTCGGATTTCAGCGCCAGATTGTGATACTCGCCAGCCGCGATTGCCACAATGTTGCTCAAACCCGCCACCCGGACCGGCGTTGCCCGGTTGTTCGTTGTTCCGTCACCAATCTGGCCGTAGTTGTTATATCCCCAAGCCCGGACGGTTTCATCGGAGACCACCGCCAAGCTGTGGTTGTAACCAGCGGCAATCTCGAAGGCATTCGTCAATCCACTGACAGTCACCGGCGTTGTCCGTTGCGTGGTCGTTCCGTCGCCAATCTGTCCATAACTGTTATTCCCCCAAGCCCGGACGGTTTCATCGGAGACCAAGGCCAGACTGTGTGCTCCACCGGCTGCAATGCCAACGACGTTGTTTAATCCGCTCAATTGTTCCGGGGTCGTTTGATGTGTCGTTGTTCCGTCACCCAACTGGCCGCTGCTGTTGTTGCCCCAAACCCAGACGTCGCTGCTGGAATCCAGCGCCAGGGAATGCTGATAGCCGCCGGCCATTTGCACAATCCCACTAAGATTGGCGATTTGAACCGGGCTGGACTGCTGCCCGCTGCTGTTTCCATCGCCCAACTGGCCATAGGTGTCATCGCCCCAAGCCCAGGCCGTTCCATCTGCTGCCCAAGCCAGACTGTGCAATGCTCCCGCCGCAACCCCCACCGCGTTGGTCAGGTTTAGCACACCAACCAAATTGGTGCGGTCAGTGGTTGTCCCGTCGCCCAACTGGCCGCTGCCATTTGACCCGGCGGCGAGTATGGTTTCATCCGGGTTGAGGATCATCGTGTGTTTGCGGCCCGCCACGAGGGGATGAATGATGGTGAAAGCCGCCGATTGAACATCGCTGGGCCGCAGAATGGCGTCATCAAAAGCGGCGGCATTGACCGTCGTTGTCCAAGGCACAATCATTGACTGTCCATTGGTGAGCGCTGGGTCGTCTTCGGTCGGGTCGTCGCCATCGATCGTGTAGTGGATGAGCGCGCCCGTGGTGGCGCAACTCATCACCACGTTCGGCATCATGGTAAAAGTTCCGCCCGCAGGCGAAATATCCGGGTCGGCCACATTTCCCTCATAGTCGGTAAAGGTGATCTGTTCCGTATCGGTTCCGCTCTGCGCCGTCACCGTAACCGTGTTGACTACGGGCGCGTTGGTAGGCAGGAAAAGCCAGACTGTGGCATTGCCATAGATGTCGGACCTCACAAACAGATTGGACACGAGCGTTTCCCCCTCGAATGCGGCCAATTGATTGAGTCCGCTGGTCACGGAGAATGTGACCGGCGCATTGGTCAGTGGGTTCCCATACCAATCGGTGATCTGCACCACCAACGGCTGGGGCAGGAAAGCGCCCAGCGGTCCGCTCTGGCCGTCTCCGCTGATGAGTTGCAGGTTGGGCAATTCTCCATCGTAATAATCAGGAACAATGCCGTTGGTGTAGTCATACAACAGCGTGTTGCCCACGCTGTCCAGATTGGTGTCCGACAAGGCCGTGGTGCCGAAATACCACCAAAACCACCAGTCCGGCGTGGTATTCCCGTTCTCTGTCACGCCCGTCCAGTCCTCCGCCCGCATAAATAGATTTTGTCGGTCTAAATTCTCCACCGTGAAGGACAGCACATTGGTTTGATCCGGCGTCGGCCACAATTCCGTTTCCACCTGAAATGGAGTCAAAAGATTTGTCGTTGACCAGATGGCATAAACCTGATTGGTGGCATGGTGCAGGTTCAAATAGGATAAACCGTTTGAGACATTTGTGATCTCCAGCCAAAGGCCGTTCGTATTAAACATGTAGGGAACATAACTGCCGCTATAATCACCGCTGCCGCCGGAACCACCACCAGCACCGCCGGGTGAAGGAACATCCATGCCCATTGCCCGCATCTGCTGGCTGGCCACCGTTGTCTGAATCAGTGCAATCAGATTTACGACCATGCTTGCCTGTGCTTCCAAAGCCGTTTCCATTGTGTAGCTGGTTCCCAGTCGTCTGGACATCGCTGTGCTCAAAATCGGCTGACGGCCAAGGGTGTCATCCACTAAAAACTGGTTCCCGGTGACGGCGTAAATTGGCGCATTCTGGTCAAGGGGTGGACATGGTGCTGGCACGGCGGCTCCGCCACCGAGTCCCGGCATGACCCACCAGAAGGTTCCACAGCGAGGCACTTGATCCGGCGACACCAATTGCAGTCCTTGCGCCTCGGCCGTGATTTGGACGATGGAATCAGCCTGTGCCGATTGAACTGGCGTCGCGGTCTGTTGGGCGCGAGCCAGCATCATACCGGCCAGACCCGCCGCACTTAAGACGGCGGCAATGACCGCTGGTTTTATTTTCATAATGGTCTCCTTTTGTTTAATCCGGTTAAAACCTTGAAATGTTCGGGTGATTTTTGCGCCAAAGAAGATGCGGTTGGAAAAGTTTGACAACGGGTTCGGCTCGTTGTGAGCGTCTCAATGGAGAACGAGGAGGGCGTCGGACAAAAGCTTCCTTTTGGCATGGTCTCATGCTTCCGATTAGTGTCACTGCTTTACCTTCCGCCATGTCAATACTTGCAAAATCCACGCCGAAATTGCAAGCGCAAAATCGCTCAAATACCAACTGGTAGTTGGTAGCTTGGTTTTGCCATTCTGGTTTCATGGACAACTGTGCAATCATCTTCGCGCAGAATTTATCGCGTTTTGGGGGAAGCCATCCGCGCCAGGCGGAAGAAGGCGCGTTTGAGCCAGGAGCAACTGGCGGAAAAGGCCGATCTGACGCGAAATTACATTGGCGACATCGAACGGGCGGAAAAGAAGATTACCCTTGAAACCCTTGCCAAGATTGCGAAAGTCCTCAAATGCCGTGTGCGAGACCTCGTTTGGGATATGTGACTTGCGCCATTGGGCGTCCCGCATAGCGACTAGCAAGAAATGCCTGGCAATGCCGCTTGCGTTTTTTATTTGTGTTGTTGCTGTCTGATTCACTTTCACCGCAATTTCTAAAAAATTATCCACAATGATGCAAGCACTTTTTAATTTCTCATTCTCATGTGGGAGTAAATCCATGCCCGGCTCGCGGATAGTCTGGCTGAATGAAGCTGGCGCTGAACGTCGTGGGGCCGCAAGTGCGGAAGCACCGCAACCGCAAAGGCTGGACGCAATCCATTCTCGCTCAAAAGCTGCAACTGCAAGGCTGGAGTATAAGCGTCGGTTCATTGGGAAAATTGGAAGCTCAATTGCGGCGTGTGCCAGATTGCGAACTCATGTTCCTAGCGAAAGTTCTTGGCGTTTCGATCAACGATTTGTTTCCAAAAAGCAGGCCATTCAAGCAGCTTGGGCCTCAATTTCAATCCGGCAAACGGCTGGCGATTTTCCCAACCCGTGCCGACCAATAGCCGTTGCCAAAAAAAATTCATACCATTGAATGCGCTTCCATCACTACAGAATCATGTTGCGTTTTGATGTGTGAAAGAAGTCTCGGCGCAAATTCAAATGTTTCAAACGGCTTGGTGATGTAATCGGCTGCGCCAACATCAAGGCCGTGCTGTTGGTCTTCAATGCAACAACGGCCGCTCACAAAAACAATCGGAGTCTGGAAAAATGGATTTTCCTTCAAGCGGCGGCAGACTTCAAAGCCACTGATGCCCGGTAAATCTGCGTCGAGCGTAATCAAATCGAAGTTGCCATCTTGCGCCTTTTGCATTGCGTTTGCGCCGGTTGTTGCCACTTCCGTTTCGCATCCGGCGCGCGCGAGCAAAAAAGTCATCATCATGGCCACCGGCATTTGGTCTTCGACAATCAGAATTTTCACTTTTGACGCTCTGCCATGTTGTTCGCCATTCATCTTGTTATGTGAAGTTCACATAAATAAAAACAGGTTTTCCGTTAAATGTCAAGTATGTGGATTCCGCATTTCACATACCCGTGAAAAAAACTCATCAATTGCCGTCCAGAAACGTGATTGGCCGCCGCATTCGTGAGGCGCGGCTGAAAAGCAAACCGCCAGTTTCACAAGATGATTTGGCCGGACGGCTGGCCGCCAAAGGCATTGTTTTAGACCAAACCGCTGTTTCCAGAATTGAACGGCAGGAGCGTTATTTGATGGATTACGAAGTTGCGGCCATTGCCAAATGTTTGAAAGTTTCCATCGCCTGGCTGCATGGTGAAAAATAACAGACTGCTTCGGTCAGCGGTTCGGCGGCCGGCAAAGTGAAGTGCAGGCGGAGAGACGGCTGGAACGAAGCCGGAACGGAACGACCGCCGCCGTGCCGTTGACGGAAGCACAACGCGGCTGCGCTCTCCCTTGTTCGTCCGCGACGAGCGCGCGTTGCGCGGAGCGAATGTGCGTTGGTCGCGGACGTTGACCCCCAAAGGCTTTTACTTTTTAGGATGGGCGGATGGCTTTCGGGTCACTCTCCGTCGCCGCGACGGGCGACGCCTACGCCGCTACGCCAAAGATTTTCTTGAACCGGCGGAATGCGATTGGCCCAAGATGCAAACCAATTTTGTCGGATCAATTCGCGGGCGTTTTCGCTTTTAATTCGGAGGCATTTTCTTCGTTTTCGATAAATCTGACTTTCTGCGCCATCGCCGTGGAATGGCTGTCACGCAGATGTCCATAAACTTTCATCGCCAGTGCGCCGCCGTCCTTGTGGCCGAGCCAGCGGCTTACCGTCGGAATGTCCACGCCTGATTCAATGCAGCGGGTGGCAAACAAATGCCGCAAATCGTGGTGCGTAAAACGGGCAATTCCCAATTTTTTGCAGGCCGTATCAATTGCGCCTTGGCATTCGTGAACGAGCATAATGGGATTGCTTAAGAATTGCACCTCGCCCCGCTCCTTTTTCAGCCGTTCCAATAACCGGCGCATATCGGGAATCATGGGGACACGGCGAATTCCCCAATTCTTTGTTCCAGTAGCCGGGTCACCCAAAACCGTAACTTCACCTTTTTCAAAGTCACAGTCCCGGCCATTGACGCGCGCCGCTTCACCTTTTCGGCAACCACTGTATGCTAGAAATTCCACGAGATCGGCGCATCGTTCCGCCCAACCGCCGTCGCCCTTTCTGATTGTGGTTATCAATTCAACGAACTGCTTTTGACTCGGAAGTTGCAATTGTTTCTGCCGGATTTTTTTCCGTTTGATATGGATGGCCGGATTGTCGTAACGCGCTCCCGCTTCAACCGCGATGTCCAAAACCGCCCGAAATGTTCCGACAGTATTGTTGAAAGCCGACGGGCTTGCAGTTTTCCCGAATCGCGCCGCCCAGGCCAAGCCATCAGTCTTGGAGATTTGGGCAACATCCATCTGGTTGAGGTCGGGCCACGATTTCAGCAAGGCCGCAATTCGTTCCTGCCGGTAAGTTTTGCTCCGCTCTTTGAGTGATTGGTCGCCGCTTAACCGCTCGCGGTAAGTTTGCAAGGCGTCGGCAAAAGTCATTTTCCCCCGCGCTACCGCCGTCTGCGCTGCGGCGCGTTGCCGCTCCTCTTTGTGGAAATCACCGAGGCGCAATTTGGCGACGCTGATTCGGTCGGTCTTGAGGGATTTCCAAATCAGCTTGCCGCGAACGCGGATTCGCGCATAATAGTTGCCTGATTGAATGTGGCGGACGAGATTGGCCACTGGCGTTTTTTGCCAGCGCGATTCTGTTTTATCTGATGAATTGGTCTTCATGCAGATAGTATAGAACAGCAGTATAGAAATGTCAAATTCGGCAAATCGAAAAATCGCATTTAATTAAGTAAAATCAATACGATCGGAAGGGTGGCTGAGTGGTTAAAGGCACCTGACTCGAAATCAGGCTTAGGAGCAATCCTAACGTGGGTTCGAATCCCACCCCTTCCGCCATCATTAACCTGTTGATTTTCAACAGGATGGCGAAACCAGAGGAGGCAAGTGCCAGTGAAAGTGCCAGTGAAATCAATACCGGGCTGCTGCTCAACAACTGCTCCGGTAAAACTCGGCAATCACTCGCGACGACGGGATTCGCCGCCCGTCTGGTGTGTCTGACACACCAAAAGCCGCGTGCGGCTTCATAACATCGGACAAAGAAAGTCTGAGTTATGAAACGTCGTTACATCCTCTACCGCCGCAAACGCGGCGGCATGTTCTACATCGAAGACACTGAAACCCGGAAGCAGGAAAGCACTGGCACGAGAAATCGCGCCGAGGCCACGTCGCTGCTCAACGCCCGGAATGAATCCATCCGCCAACCGCAACTGAACCTCCAGATCGCCAAGGCCTATCTCGCCGGAACCGATTCGGGGGTTTCAAAACGGACCTGGCAGGACGCGTTCAACGCCATTACTGAAAACAAACATGGATCAACCCAAGAGCGCTGGCAGCGCGCCGTCAAACAGAAGGCATTTGATCTGATTCTTCCGCTGATCATTATCGAGACGCAGGCGGAGCAGCTTTTCGCCTGCCTCAAGGCGGGGACGGTCAGCACAAATGTTCATCTGCGTGAGTTGCACAACTTCTGCATCTCAATGAACTGGCTGGCCTGGCCGATCATTCCCAAACGGCTTTGGCCCAAAATCGAATACAAGCCCAAACGGGCCATTAGAGCGGACGAACACCAAAGGATCATCGAACGGGAACCGAATCCCGAAAACCGGAGTTTTTATGAACTGTGCTGGCATCTGGGCGGTTCACAAACGGACGTCGCCAACTTGGAGGCGGCGAGCATTGATTGGAATGACCGCGTGATTTCCTATGCCCGCCGAAAAACCGGCAGTCGGGCGTTTATTCATTTTGGTCCGACACTGGAAACGATCCTCCGTTCGTTGCCGACTCAAGGGCTTTTATTCCCGAGGCTCGCTTTGCTGAAGGAAAAGTATCGGGGGCAGGAATTCAGACGCCGCTGCGCCGGTTTGGGGATCTTCGGCGTCACTCTGCATTGCTACCGTTATGCTTGGGCGGAGCGGGCGAAAATTTGCGGCTATCCAGAGCGATTCGCGCAGGAGGCGCTCGGTCACAACAGCAAGGCGGTTCACCGCGCCTACGCACGCAAGGCGCAAGTCAGACTGCCTTCGCTGGAAAGCTACGAAAACCAGAACGTGGAAGGCCGCATTGTTCCATTACTTCCGCCCCTGCCAAGGCCCGAAGGCAATGGTCACTCGTTTTCGGCGGCTGGTTAAGTGTCCGGCTTTCCAGGAATCGCCATAGCCGCCTGCGCCAGTGATAAAAATAATCAAACTATTTTTCACCTTGCAAACATTGAATGAAAACGGTGTCGAAACTGAAAACCAGCCAGGTCGCCCCGCGTAAAATCAGCGTGCTTTTGTGTCAAGTGCCGGCGGCAACAGCGGTTTTGTTCAATGTTTGCAAGGGTTCGGTCACTCAATTCGCAGTTCAACAAAAGCGCGCCTGATAAAATAGTGGTGTCGTTGAATGAATCAGCGACACAACCAGGAAAGCAAAATATGGAAACAACTGAAATGACGGACACGCTCAAAAGCATCAACACAACTCCGCATCTTTGCCGGAGCAAGGTAAAACAAACCGCACTGGAAATTGCCTCCGCGATCCGGCCCGCCAATAAATTCAGCCGGGTTGGCATGAGCTTCGTTGAACGCATCGAAGCGAAAGTCCGCGCTGCCATCCGTGAGGAAGTCAGGATTCATCCCAGCAAGGGCAAGACGCTTTTATGATGCGTCCACCCGATGCGTTGAATCGTTTGCTTCAAGCCCGCCCGCGAGCCTGTTGCTTGCGGGCGTTGCGTTCCCGCCAGTAGCTGGCGATGGCATCGCTGGCGCGGGCGAGCCATTTCTCGTCGCGGCGGAATTGTTCCAGCGTCTCCGTGGCAAAGAACTTCGTGCTGTTGCGGGCGGGATGGCCGAGCGGTTTCAACAAGCCTGCCGTAACGAGCCTCGGAATCTCGTGTGGTTCAAAGCCGAGAAACCACGCCGCCTGGGTGGCGTCGAGCCGGGCGGGAACGACCTTCCAACTGAGAAATTCGGTTTGCTGGGCTGTGATGTTCATACATGGATGGCCGCCCCGCGCGCGCGCCGGGCAGAATGTTTTTGGGTTTGATTCTCGGAATTCGTTTGTTCGTCATCGCCGGCTGCAACGGCTTCGACCTGGCTCGGCGCTTGGTTCTTGGTGAGATCAAGTTTTTCCTCAATCTCACTCTGGCGCCGGGTCAGTTCCTGAAAGCGGTCCTCACGCTCAAACTTCGCGCCGACTTTTTCGCCAAGCTCCTTGACGCGCTTGTTGGCATCGGTGATGTCCAACTCCAATCTTTCTGCACGTTCTTCAAATCCCTGAACCGTTGCCTCCAGTGAGCGAATGGTGCCGAGCGCCGTGTCCGTGACCCTCGCGCCGTAACTGTTTTTGCCGCGCAAGACCATTTCGGTGGTGTTGTTGAAACCCGGACGCAGAAACAGATCAAAACCGGCAAAGCGGCCGATTTTGATGTCATCGCCAAACCGTGCCTTCAGTTTTTCCGCGCGGCGCATAATCAATTCACCCGCGATGCCTCGGTTGTTGGATTCCTGTCCGTCGAGTTCAATGCGGAATTTATCCCCTGACGTGTCCTGGCGAACACCCACGTCCTGCCGCAGATTGGCTAGGCGCGTGGTAAAGATTTCCGCATCCTCGTGCGAGCGGCGGAGATTGGAACGGATGCGGTATTGCTCCTCGGCATGAGCGGAACGCAGCCGGGTGAGCCGGATCAACTCCGCGTCCACCTGGGCTTTTTCAATCACCAACGGATTGCCCGACGCGATGGCTTTCACCTCGGCGTAGGTCAAAGCCGCTGAATCCAAATCTTCAAGCCGCCGGATCGTCATGTCGCCGCTCATCACCTGCGCGATGAATTTCGCCTTCGTCTCCAACGTCTGCCACATATAGGCGTCGAAACTGCCTTCGGTGACGTAGCGAAAAATCTGGATGACGGAATTCTTGTTGCCCTGCCGGAGAATCCGTCCCTCGCGTTGCTCCACGTCTGCCGGTCGCCACGGCGCGTCGAGGTGATGCAGGGCAATCAACCGTTCCTGCACGTTCGTCCCCGACCCCATCTTCTGCGTGCTGCCGAACAGCACGCGGACTTTGCCCGAACGCACATCACGGAACAGCGTCAACTTGGAAGCATCGGAATCGTGATCTTGAATGAAGGCGATTTCGTTGCCAGGAATTCCCAACCTTTCCAACTTCTGCGCCATGTCATTATAGACGGAGAAGCCCCGGTCTTTCGGCGTGGAGAGGTCGCAGAACACGAGCTGGGCGGAACGCTCCGGCTTGGATTCCTGCCAGATGTTGAAAATCTTTTCGACCGCCAGATTCACTTTGCCCTGCGGTTCGTCCGGTGCGGCTGGTTTCATCAGGCGAAGATCCAAAGCCGCCTTACGTCCCTCGGACGTGATTTTGAGCATGTTATCTTCGCTGGGGTCAACCCGTCCGGTCCGCAATCTTTCGGCGCGGGCGGCGAGCGATTGGACAAACGCCTTCAATTCCTCCGTGGCTGGCGCGTTGCGGATGGTCGGCTTCTCGCCGTCGAGTTTCGGGCGCGGCAGATTCAGCATCGCGGCGGTCTGCACATCAGCGGACTGGCGGAACATCTGCATCAATTCCGGCACATTGATGAACCGGGCAAAGCGCGTATTCAACCGGTAGCCCGCACCGTCCGGTGAAAGTTCCATTGCGGTCACGGGTTCGCCGAACGTCGCCGCCCATGAATCGAAGTGATGCAAATTATGTTTCTTCAAGGCGTCGTGCTGAAGATACCGCTGCATCGTGAACATTTCAGCCATGCTGTTGGCGATGGGTGTGCCGGTGGCGAACACCACGCCTCCCCCGCCGTTCAACGACTGGACGTGCCGCACCTTCAAAAACATATCGAACGCCCGCTCGCTGGCCGTCTGCGGCAGCCCGGCAACCCGCGTCATTTTGGTGACGTAAAACAGATTCTTGAAATAGTGCGCCTCGTCCACGAGCAGCCGGTCCACGCCGAGTTCTTCAAAGGTCAACGTGTTGTCCTTTTTGTGTTCGGCAGCCAGAGTCTGAAGTTTGGCTTCCAGCCGCTTCTTCGCTTTTTCGAGTTCTTTAACCAACCGGCGATTGGAACTGTCCGCGTGTTCGCGTTTGATCATTTCCAATTCGTGCAACTGCTCCTTGAAAAATCGCTCCTGCGTTTCGCGTGAGAGCGGGATGCGTTCAAAGCCGGAATGCGTAACGATGACGGCATCCCAATTTCCGGTGGCGATGCGACTGAAAAGTTTCTTGCGGCTCTGGGTCTCAAAATCCTCTTTGCCTGCGGCCAGGATGTTTGCGCCCGGATACAACGTCAGCAATTCGGTGGAAAACTGGCCGAGCATGTGGTTGGGGACGACGAACATCGGCTTGCCGGAAAGACCAAGCCGCCGCGACTCCATCGCGGCGGCGACCATCGTGTAAGTTTTGCCTGCGCCAACGACGTGGGCCAGCAGCGTGTTCGGTGTTTGCAAGATGCGCCAGACCCCGGCCTTTTGGTGCGCGTGAAGTTGAATTGCCCCGCTCGCGCCGGGCAACGTCAAATGATCGCCGTTGAACGTGCGGACGCGCGTGTGATTGAACGTGTCGTTGTAGAGGCGGCAAAGCCGTTCCCGCCGTGAATCATCCGACCAGACCCACTCTTTGAAACGCTCCTTGATGCGTTCCTGTTTTTCGCGAGCAGCCTCAGTGGACTGCGCGTTGACGACGGGTTTTTTATCCACCGTGTCATAGACGGTGGGGGTTTTGAGATTGAGCGCGTCTTCAATCAATTCGAGCGCCGTGTAACGGTCGGTGCCCCAATCTGTCGTGTTCGCGGTTGCGCCGCGTGCTTCCCAATTTGCATTGATATGCCACGCGCCCAGCGCGTGGATGTGGCCAATCTCGACACCGGACGGAATGTTGAGCAGCGAATTCGTGAACTGCTGCACGTCTTCCGGTGGCAGCCACGCAGCGCCGAGCCGCACGTCAATTTCCGTGGCCGCGAGGTCTGCCGGTTGAACGGATTTCAATGCCTCGACGTTCTCGGCAAAGCGCGGGTCGGTCACTGACGCTGCATCCGCAACTGAAAGTTTTTCCCGCACGTTGCCGGAGAGATACTGGTCGTCGGTTTCCCATTGGTTCGTTTGGGGATTCAGAAAAATGATGCCTTTCAAGTCCGGCAAAAATTCTTGCACCGGTTTGTTGAGCAAGTCGGCCATGTGGTCGAGGTCAACGCAACCATGCTCGTTCAAGGTGACGAGCAACGCCTCCTTCGGCGTGGCGACCGATTCAACCGGTTGACGATGGTGAATCGTGCGTTCGGTGAAAATAGTGGCCTTGGTCGCCCGCTTCGTCTCGTCGTTGTAGTTCTCCAGCGAAAGCAGCAACGGCAAATCAGGGTCGCCGTCAAAGGCGCGCTGGTTGGCGCGAACATTCACCGGACCAAAGCGCCCGACAAAACGGTCGTAAGCCAGATTGAGTTGTTGCCTCGTTTCGACGACGTGTTCCTCGGTGCTGCCGTCCATCTGCGCCCGCAGACAATCCCGCACCGCATCCCGCACCGGAATCAAATGACGGATGCGCGAGCGCATATCGCTGGGCATGTCGGTGAGCGGACGTAAAACATTTTCCTCGCGGATGCACACCATACCGTCGTGGAGACAATAGGCGTTGGGTTTTACGAAATCGGGCGCGGGAATGGATTCTTCGAGCGTCGGCTCGGCCATCTTGTGTGACTGTGCCTCGTAAATTCCCTGCGGCAATTTCTCAACGGCCTGGGCGAGTGCATCCGCGAGTGCGCGACCGTCCGGTTCGAGTGTCGGTTCGTTGCCGCCATACATTCCACCGGTGAGGCGCATTTGACCGAGCATCATTTCCGGTCGGGTGGCGAAGTATTCGTTGATGGTAAATGCCTCGCCGCCATCGTTGGTATGTTCGGCGGTTTCTTTCCAAGCCGGGTCAGTGGGCGTTTCACCTGGGTGCAGTCTTCGAAGCATCACGATGTCGGTCGTGACTTCCGTGCCGGCGTTCTTTTTGAAAGCGTCATTCGGCAGACGAATTGCGCCGAGCAACTCCGTGCGCGTGGACAACAACTCACGCAACGTGGAATCGAGTTTGTCCATCGTGCCGCGCGACGTGATGAACATCAGCAAACCACCGGGGCGGACTTTTTCCAAAGTCGCCGCAAAAAAATAATCATGGATGGAAAACTTGTAATTGTTGAAACGCGGGTCGTGAACCGTATAATCACCGAACGGCACATTGGAAACAGCGAGGTCGTAAAATCCATCGGCGAGTTTGGTTTGCTCAAACGGCTGGGCACGGATGTCCGCGTCGGGATAAAGAGCCTTTGCAATGCGTGCGGTCAACGGATCAATTTCAATGCCGGTGACGGTCGAGCGACGGAGCATCTCTTCAGGCATGAGGCCGACGAAGTGGCCGATGCCGCAGGCGGGTTCAAGCACGCGCCCGCCCTTGAATCCGAACCGCTCGGCGGCGCGATACATCGCGCCGATGACGGTCGGCGCGGTGTAATGGGCGTTGAGGGTGGTGGCACGGGCCGAACGGTGTTCTTCATCCGAAAGAATTTCTGAAAGCCGGAATTGCTCTTTACGCCAGTCGGTGTTGTCCACGTCGAACACCTGGGGCATCGCGCCCCAGCCGACGTATTTTACGAGTGTGGCTTTTTCCTCCGGCGTTGCCGATCGTTCCTCGGCATCGAGTTGCCGCAGCGTTTCGATTGCCGCAATGTTCTTTTGAAACTTGAGTTTCGGCCCGCCTTCGCCCAGGCGGTCAGCCTCGGTGATACGGTAGGCGTTAAGATTTTTGGGCGGTTCTTCTTGATGCCGGTGAATTATTCTTCGGGTGGCAGGAGGATGTATTTCTCCCGCACCATTTCCCACGCCTGTGTGTGGGACTGCTGCGCCGTTAATCCCTTTTGCATCAACTCCGTTCGCAGCGTGGCCATTTCGTCCTTCGTCTTTTCCTCGGCGTCCAGCAACATCGCCTGCAACTGCCCCTTCCGTTCCAGTTCGCGCACCATTTTCGGACGGAATTCGTGCCAATGTTTCGCTGCCATTTGTCCGTATTGAGTCAAGGTTTTCATTGGTCGGCCTTCGTGTTGAAAAAAGGTCAAGCTGCTGGTCTAATTCTACATGGTTTCGTCGGCTTGCCATGATTTTTTTGGGTATTCCTGCCGCGCGTCGGCTTATGGTCGAAAGAGTTCGGCGATTTCCACTTTCAATGCCTTTGCCAGAAAGTAAACGTGTTTGTCCGTGGCCACATACTTCTGCAATTCGATATTGCTGAGCACATCGCGGGTGATGCCGAAGAAATTCAGCACCTCCACTTTCGCAACCAGCATGTTTTGGGTCAGCCGTTGTTGATCACGAAGCCGGGCAACATTGCGGCCAATGAGATTCGCGTCGCGTCGCATAATGTTTTTGTGTCATTTATAGGTTTAGTTGTCCTTTGCCAGGCGTGCCTGGCACACAAAATCAAAAGCGGTGCGGAAGGATCGAATAAACGGGGGCGATGGTGAAACCGGTGCGGGGGCGACAATAAAAACGCCCATGAAAAACAAGCGGCAAGCCGCTCGATGATGATCTGATTGTTGGTCAGAACTGAAAACACTTAACAGAGTTTTGGTTTTCATACTTGGAATGGCTGCTGATTCGCATCCCATAATAAAGTCCCGGGTGAAGCTGCCAACGGATGTTTGCGCCCACGATCCGGTTTGCGACGGCGCTCGTGGAGGGCCGGTTCTTGGTCTTGACCGATGGTCCCAAACGGCCAAAAGTTGTCCTTTGAATGCCCCTTCAAAAATGCGCGGCGCTGGTATAGATTTTTGCCATGACCACCATACCCGCATTGCGCCTGAGCAGATTGATTGCCAATGAAACCGGAACAAACGGTGTTAAGCTGAATCGCCTGACCGCTCTCATCAATGAAGCCAATCGGGAAGCCGGGACCAAATGCTACGTCAACCGCAAAATGCTCGCTCGAATCAGGGACGAACCTGAGACCGTCGGCTTGACGATGCAAGTCCTGGTGGCGCTCAACACCTATTACCGGAAACGTGGGCTGGGATTGCAGCAGTTGCCAATTTTGGAAACGAGGGGAGTTCTGGAGCCGTTGATGGATTCCTCGCGTGTGGTGTTCATGCTGGGAGCCAAACCCCGGCCGGAAGAGCGGCGCAACGACATCAGCTTTTGGGATACCAAGTCGCAGGCCGAGTTGCTGACCCAGGCATCCCGCCTCGACGTTCAGCGCAAGTTTGATATTGAGCCCGTGCTTTGGCGAATGCCAGTCGATCCAGCCGCCATCCACTCCGAGCGATGGCACCGCATCCTCGAAGAAGATCAAGCCTCGGTCATTTCCATCGGTTCGCCGCTCGCCTCCCTGAGCAGCGAAGTGATGCTCGCGCGTATGTTCGGTGTTGAGCAATTCACCATGCCACGCTTTCGAGCAGGCAAGCAGGTGCCTTTTTTCTTCGTCTGGCTGCCCAAGTCAATCCGGCAATTTTGCAGCGCCTTCACACTGACTTGGCGCGAACTTCAGTCAGAACACGCTTCGATTGCAACGCGAGTCAGGCGCAACCAGACCTCCGCCTTCATTCTCGAAGGCAAACCGCATGTGGTTCCGGCGGAAGGGAAGGCCTGGACCATGTATGGTATTATTGCGGCGCAACGCCGGGCTTCGGGCAACGTGTGGCTGGTCATATCAGGACTGGCCGGGCCAGCCACCTTCGCAGTCACAACCATGGTCAAGGAAATCAGCGCCGAGTTGCCTTGGTCCAAGGGGAAACAATCAAAAGTTCTGTGGGTGCCTGTGAAAGTGAAAATCAAAGCCGGCCAAGCCGCTCCTTGGAGCGGAGACACCCGCGAAATCGTAGAAGCCGTGTTTGATGGTGAACCGCGTCTATGGCCTGAAGACGCTGAACTTTCGCCTGAGAAGATGGCTGGAAAATAATCCTCCATCTGAAATGGCTGCTAAAATGGCGTGAGTCTTGGGCGCAAGTCAATCGCTTGGCATTCGTGACCGTGTGTAAAGCCTCCAACACGGGTTTTAGAATCAGGATTTGAGCCAGCGCTTTGATTTCCACGTCCTTGGCAGCGTTTTCCCTTTTGCCGCCGCGTCCAGTGGAGGTTCCAGAAACTCGACCAACAATTTAATGACGGCTTCGAGCGTTGGGGCGGCGGCCTTTGGCCCGGTCTTTCGCCAAAACGCCTCCCACCCGCGAATTTTCGCCGGGTCGGTTCCAAACATGGGTGTCAAGCCAGCCGGCAGCACGGCGGGAAACGCGGTGCCACGGCGGGCAAACGTCCCCGCGATGGACTTGACCAGCAATGCACCCTCGAAGGGAAATTTTTGTGCGAGATAATGCAGGTCGAAATAATCTTTGAAGCGCGAATTCAACATGCCCAATTTCACGATGGCCTCCAGTTTTTCTGCCACGACGGTTTCGCGCGAGTAAGCCCGCAGTTTGGGAGCCGCCATGCCGAGCATCACGGGAAAAGTGATTTCCTCCGGTGTCACGGGCAGCGCGTCCCCGAACCCGACATCCACCTGCAACGGCACCACCGCCTTGCCAACCATGGCCCGCAGTTTCACGCGGATGCCGGCATATTCATCTTGGGCGCGAATGTCCTCGCACACGACCGAACGCGGATCAAAAACAACGCCATCGGCTTCAACCTCCAGATTGCACAGCTCCCTGAAAATGTCCGCCAACCGCTCTGGTGCCGGATGCCCGAAGCCGAGCAGATCCAAATCCCGCGTGACGCGGTGCAGCTCTGGTTCCCAAAGCGCGAAGAGCATCGCTCCTTTCAAGATGAATTGTTCCCGATGGCTGGAGCAGGACAACCGGTAGAGCAAACGCTCCAAGGTGAACCGCACCAGCAGCACGTTGTAATCTTCCCCCGTTTTGGTCCGGCGTTGGGCCAATCGGGCATGGACTGAAGCAGCGGGATTTTTCATGCAAGGCTGTCGAAATAGGGGCGCATGATATTGAGCACCCGGCAGACCTTGGCGTAATGCCAGAGTTCCTCGGACGCGGCTTTTTTGTCCCGCCACGCATCCCGCAACGCCTCGACCGCGATGTTGACGCCGATGCGGTTGCGAAAACGGAAACAATCGGCCACGGTTTTTGCGACGCCATAGACGGGCACGGACACACCTTGGATGACATGCCGCTTGATTCCCTCGGTCATCATTTCACCTGAAAGCGTCACCACGCGCAGCGTCGGGGCGGTGGATTTTGGTGGCCGCGTTCCGCGTGGAATCGCAATCCAAACCTCGGCCGGATTCTCGGTGGTGAGGCCATGAAAACGGAGGGCGGATACCAGGCAGATGACGCCTTTCGGCGAGCGTTTGGCCGCTTCCGCCAGTGAATGGTTCTCGGTCATCGGCGCATCGGTCTGGACGTAAAGCCCCCGTCCGGTCTTCAGCAGATCGCCGCGCTCAACCAGTTGTTTGAGATAAGTTCGCGGAACGCCGCTGGATTTCAGGTCACGCGGTCGCAGCACTCCCAGCTTGCGCGTGAGCTTCAGCACCTTTTCCTGATGGTTTTTGGCCACGAAGTCATTATTACATAATGTATGCAGTTGGCAACAAGTGAATACATTCTGTAAAACTGCCGGGTGAAGTGTAGCCATTGGAAAAATGCACGGAAGCCTGTCGCGAGAACAAGCTTCCGTGATTGGCGGTGACGGTGGGCCGGTGGCGTGGCCGGCTTCAGACCCCGACACCTTCCGGCCTTTGTTGCTGCTGGCCTTGGGTGCGGGCAACGGCCCGTCGCGCGGTGCGGGCAATCTGGGCGATGACGCCTTCCTTTTGGTCTTCGGGCAGGTCTTTCACCAGTGTTTCGTAGGCGTTCTTGAGCGCAGGGTTGGCATTGATGCGTTTCATCATCCCCTCACGCATCCGATGCTGGCGATCCAGTTCACGCACTTCGTTGAGGACAACCGTGCGTTCGAGCCGGTCGCGGGGCATGGCTTGAATGTAGTTCCAATACTTCGGGTTCTCTTTGATGTGGGCATCAATTTTCGCATCCACTTCCGGGTTGGTCCGAAAGTTGGGTTCGTCTGCTGGGGCGGCATTGCCGCTGGCGCTCGGTGGCGCGGATGTTTTTGGTTTTGTCATAACGATTTCGTTGTTTGTTTTGGTTGCGCGGCATTTGCCGTGTTCGCCGGAACGAGGCGGTCAAACCGCCCCGCTGCGGCAAAATGTTTCATGGACTCAACGGATCAGGCGGTTCGTTGGTCGTGGACATTGGCGGTGGCGGCAGTTGTCCTGGCGCGGATTCGAGTGCGGCGAGCCGCTGCTTCATATCATTCACTGACGCCCGCAGAATCACCGTTTCCTGCAAGTTGGTTTTGGTCTGCTGCAACGCGGTTTGAAATTGCGCCAGTGCTGCCGACAGGGTTCGGGCCTGCATCATGATTTCGGTGGTGGCGAGCCGCTGCGAATTGACTTCCGCAAGAATGGCATCGTTGACCGCAGCCGGGGCGAACGCCGCGTCGCGCGACGGCACTGCGGGAAGATTGCCGTCAACCGAGCCGGGATGAAAATTCCAGCGCGTATTTTCCTCGACGCGATAGACGACGTGCTGCTCGTGCATGAGCGAATCGTCATTCGGATCGGCGTAGCGTCCGATGTGGTAGGCGTGGAGGACTTCGGGATAACGGACAGCGGAATTGTCCGTTGCCGGTGGCGGCTGTTGCGGTCGCAATGTGAGCTTCGGTGCGGTGGAACACGCGGAGAGAAACAACAGCGGGATGAGATAAAACATTTTCATGGTCTTGATTTGGTTGGGGGTTGTTCGTCTTTTTCCTGGGTGACGGGAATGGCGGTGCCGCCGAGTGAGGCATCGGCGGCGTCAATGGTTTGCAGGACGTAGAGATAAAATTGTTTTCCGCTCGGCACGCGGACGTAGAATCCGTCCTTTTGAATCGAATCAAGGATTTGTTGGGCGTAGGTTTGCAGCACCGCCTGCGCGCCGGCGAAGGGCGCATTGTTGAGCGTGGGACTGTTGACGGGACCGAAGACGGTTTGTTGTTTCTCCGTCAACGCGCCAGCCGCGCCGGACAGGAACGTCGCGGCAAACAGTTTGATGTCGGCCAGGTTGTCGGACTTGATGACTTCGCCGCGCAGCCCGGCGCTGCCGTCGGTGATGGCCCAGCCGGTCTGATTGGTGTTGTTTTCAAATTCGCGGTCAAGGGCGATGGCCTTGACCTGCATTTCCATCCCATTCTGCCAGATAAACGTCCAAGTGGTGCCGCTGGCGATGCGTTCACGTTGATGGTCGGTTTGGGCCGTCCCATGAATCTCCGTGCCTGCCGGGATAACCAATTTGCCACCATAATATATGTTCTCGGTGATGAGGCCGACGATGGGTGTCTGGATGGAAGCCGAGTCCACCGTGATGACCGTCTCACAGGGAATCAGCCGTCCGAACGGCGCAAACACCGAGCTCAACTTTTTGGCCGGCGGAATTCCCGCCGAACTGTCGGCAAACAAACTGATGGGCGAGAGCGTTGGCGCTTGGTTCGCGGGAACCACTGGCAACGGAGAGGATTTCGGAAAAGCAGACTGTGGCGATGACGGCAACGTCGTTGGCTCCGGTTTGGGCGGCGGCGGCGGATAATAAACCTGCATTGGCCGCGTGACGGACTGCACCACCTGGGGCTTGTCCGTGGCATTCGTAGCCAGAGCCGTGACACTGACCGCATCTTCGGCAGACGGGTTGTGTTTGCGAACAACACTGAAAATGGTCAGTGCGGCGGCAAACAGCGCGATAAAGGCAACGAGCTTGCCGGTCTTGGTTTTGAAAAAATTGAGAAAATCGCGCGGTTTCATAGGTTGCCTCTGGGTGAACGGATGGGATGCACAATTGGAGCATTGGTAACAGTGACAACGGGTGGCGGCGGTGGCGGCGAAAGGCGCGTCAACAAAACCGTGAAGGCATTTCGCAAAGACAATTCGTTGCGGCCGCCGTCCGGCGTGCCGCTGACGGCGAAATAAACGATGCTCTGGCCTTTGGGCGGCACCGTGCCATCGGCATCGCTGATGGATTGGGGATAGAGCCGGTTGCCGGCGCGTAACGCTAAACTGTCCGGCTGATAAATCAGGGGCGCGTCAATCTTGTTGGTTATGACGAGGCGAAACACCAGCGTATCCTCGGCGTTGAAACGAAATGTTTCTTCGATCTGGATTTCGTAGTCGTCGAAATCGCTGACGAGCGGCTTGCCGTCGTAGGTGGTGAAGTCCACGTCGGCGACGCTTTCGGGTTGCTGGGCTTTGAGCAATGGAAACGCCTTGGCCTTGTCGAGCAACGCCAGCAGTTTAATCGGGCTGACTTCGGGCGCATGGCCGACGCCTTCCTCCTCCGGCGTCGGCATGGCTGCCATGTTGAGCGACAAGACCGGCTGGCCGCTTTCAGTCAGTTCAAAAACGTAGGTATGGTCGTTCCAGCGGATGTTGAGATTCGCCGATGCCTTTGGGAACAGGGCGCGCACGGAAAGAAACGCCGAGCCTTTGGTATGGGCCAGTTGAAACAGGCCCGGTGTTTTTCCGTCCACCGTGACGCCCGCACCGTCGATGGCGGTGATGGCGCTGGGGAAACTGATCGTGGTGACGCGGTTGGTCGCAACCGGCACAACAATCAATACGTTTTCATCCAGAAAATCTTTTACGATTTCCTTGGTGGGTTGCGCCAATGAAACATTGGCAGCGAGCACCGTGACGGTGAGCAATAATAGATTAGTGATTGATTTCATATTTGAAGTCGCCCACGGCGGTGGGGAAGCGTCCGTTCAAGGCCATGTTGGGGTTGCGAACCAAGCGCAGCCTGAGCGTGAACGGAAACGCCTCGGTGAACGCCTTGTCTTGAAAGATGCCGCTGCGAATGATCTGGCCGGTGACGGCGGCCAGCACCTCGTTGTCGCGCGTCGCCAGAATGTCAATGCGGGCAATCTCGGCTTTCTGGTGCAACTGCTTGGCACGAAACTCGGCCATCTCTTTGACGCGCTCATCCTGCGCCTTCGCCAGCGCGGGTTTGAGGAACATCAATTTGAGCAAATCGGAATTGTCGAAGTCCTTGGGATTGCGTTCGAGGAACGCCATCGTTGCGAGTTCGGCCTGTTGAATGTGCAAATCCCTGGCCTCCGAAAACTGGAGCAACGGACTCAAATAGTAGGTGCCAGCGGGGTCAATGATGACGACGCGCTCGCGCTGTTTGAATTGTGAGACGATGTGGTAGCGGTCCATCGCCGAGAGCAGCAACACGGCGACGGTGAAAAAGAACCAGAACCATGGCAACCGGTCACGCTGGGTCAAAAGACGGGTCAGATCGAAGCGGCGCGGCGGCGTCTTGGTGGCATCGGCGCTTTTAGTTTCGGTGGTTCGTAATGCGGGAGTGTCCATAGGTCAGTAATAATTGGGTTTGGATTTGGCGATGAGTTCGCGGACGGCCTTGTTGCCGGTGATGTCGTCACCGGGCCGACCGCGTGCGGAGCGCGGCGGCAGGCCGGACCCGGCGATGATGATTGCGCCCGCACTGCCCATGTTGGCGGCGGACGACATGGTGCTTAACAACGCCGCCACGCCCGCCGCGCCAGCGGTGACGGCAGGAATGCCGGTGCTGGAAGCGGTCGCGGCAGCGCCCGCAGTCGTGGCGGCGGTCTGGAGAAAACTGCTGACGCCGCCCGCGAGCAACGCGCCTCCGGGCTGGATGCCGTGCGCTATGACATTTTGAATGATGACGGGCGCGGCAACGGTGCTGAAAATTATCCAGAAGCCAACCACGGCGACGCCGATGGTTTTCTGCAAATCGGGCAAGGTGGAAGTCGGATCAATATATTCAAAGCTGGGGTCGGTCATGAAATCGAGGATGCCCTGGGTCACGAGCGCAGCGAGCGCCCAGCCCAGCGGCCACAACAAAACGCCGACAAGATTCATGAGGTAGCGGTTGCCGGTGTGCTTCAACGCCGGTATTGCCATGAAACCGATGAGCAAGGGCGAGAGCGCGTAGCCGAGATTCAGGATGATCGTCTGAAAGATGTAAGCCCAGAACATCATCAGCGAAGCGAACTGGCCGACGAGCCAGAGCACGGCCGAGATGATGAGGTCGGTGGTAAAATTGTGGAGCTGCGACATGACATTCCACCAGGACGATTGCGTGGCCGGGTCACGTTTGATGATGAGCAGATGATTGAACTGCTGATAGACGTTGGCCGGGTCAACGCCCAAGCCGGAGAGGATGGAAGTTTGCAGCAGATTTTGCAGGGTATTGCCCCAGGCAGGCAGGAACACGAGCAAGGATGTGAGCAACAACAGGCGCAGGAGCAAATTCAGGATGGATTTGTGTGAAGAATGTTGCTTCACGGTGACAATGACGCCGACAATGAAAAGCGCGAAGGCCACGCTCAACAACAACGTGTGAAGATCACCACACTTGGCGAGGAATGTGGGAAAGATGCTGTCGAACGTGGCCATAATGAACGCAGGGTTGACGGTTATGGATGGTGGTTACGGCGTCGGGAATACGGTCGGCGCGTTGAGCAACTGGAACTTCGCCGCATAGTTGCTCACGGATTCCTCGAACTCGGCGTTCTGCTGTTCGGTCAACGCCTGAATTTGTTTCTGCTGGTCGTTCCGGTTCTGAATGTCCTGCACCATCGCGGACGCCGCCGCCTGATTAACCTCGTCATCCGTGCTGGCAAGGTCGCCGTTCAGGCTGGTGAGGACGCCATGCAACTTCTGCACCTCGGCATCGGTCGTCGCATTCTGGAGTTGCTGGGCGGTCTGCGCGATTTGGTCCTTGATGGTCGCGCGCCGTTGCGCCGCGTTGTCGGCTACCGTGACATAGTTGTTCGCCGTGCCATTGATTGCCGCAAACGGTTTGTATTGGTCGGCGGGCCGTTGGATGGTTTGGCCTCCGGGCGTCTGGAAGCTGACGCCAACGGTGGCGTAGATGCCCGAATCATTGTATGTCAGCGCGTAATTGCCATCGGCGCTGGACACCAGATTTTCGAGGTTCTTGCCCGGCTCAAGGCTCTGCAAGTCGGCCTTCAATGGCGCAACCATTGACAGCACCACTTGAGACGGATTGCCAAACAGGGATTCATAGTTTTTGAACTCGCTCAACTGGTCGCCGAGCGTTTGGATCTGCTGCACCTGGTTGTCAATCATTTGGACGTATTTGGCTATGTCCTCGGCTTGAGACACTATCTGTTCGATGTTGACCGTCGGGTCATAGACAATCCACTGCGCGCGGGCGGAGAACGCCAGCGGCAGGGCGATGAGGGCTGCTACGATTAGTTTTTTCATATTTATCCTTTCACTGTTGTTGTTTGTTTATTGTTCGATGCGGAGAAATTGGGTTGTGGGTTTGAAAATCACGCCGTCAATGGTCTGCTCCGGCAGATGAACTTCATAAAGCCGGACCCGGCCTTCATTGCCGGCCTTGGCCTGCTGCATGGAGACGTAGAGCCAGTATTGTTGTTTGACGGCATCGCTGCGGCCTTTGTCGTAGCCGGTCTGGTAGGACTTGTCGTTCTGTTTGCTGTTGGCGTAGTGAAGCCCTTCACCAAGCAGGACACCGCCCGCCGCACCGCCCGCGATGGCCATCGGATTGTTGTGGGACAGTTCGCCGCCGAGAGCTGCGCCGCCTGCTCCCAACGCCACATCAGTGACGGGTCGGGTGACAGCGGCGCAGCCCGTGAACAGGCACACGACACAGGCAAGAGGAATGAATCGGAGCAATTTTTTCATAATCATTTTGGTGTTGGTTTATTTGGGTGGATTGGCGTGAGCGATGATGCCCTCGACGATGTTGGGACTTTTGCGAAGTTCGCGGGCGCGTTTGTCGAAATGTTCGCCGCTGGACGAACTGCAATAGAGCATCTCCGGCGAAGCGACATTGTGGACCGTGCCGCAGAGGTTGCGCGTCGCGTCGGTGTGCAGATAAGTGAACGGCGAATACTTCTGGCCGGTTTGATGGTCGGGCAACGGGTAGTTCATGATGGCGTGCTGCGTCACTTCAGGCAGCGCGATGTCCTTGCCCATGTCATCCAGATCAGCGCGGTCGTTCTGGCGCATGATGAAAAACTGGCGCGAGTTGCCGAATACGGCCGAGCGGATGCGTGACTGTTTGAAGCGCGCATACTGCTGCACGATGGAAATGTTCCAGCAATTGAACTTGCGAAGCTGGGCGTAGCTCTCCTGGACGATTTCCTGTCCGCCCGGTATGTCGAGGAAGCGGGCGACCTCCTCGTAGATGTTCCGTTTCCGAATGGCGCGCGGCAACGTCATGATGTGTTTGCGCGCGTGGTTGGTGATGAGGAAACCGGCGGCAGCCTTCAGCTCCTTCGCGGACTCCGGGATGTAGCCCAACTCGAAGTGCGCGATTTTGCCGGTGAGCGAAAGATTGCTCGTGCCGTCGAACAGGCAGCCATAGTTGCCGTCACGACACCACGGCAGAATCAGCGTCGCGATTTCCATGATCTGGTCGCGTTCGCCGCCCATCGGGTCGAGCATCATCAACTCCTGAAGCATCCGGTGCGTCGGGAACTCGTCCGGCGTGAAATGGGCGAAAGCCAGATTGCGGACTTCCTTGCTGGTTCGGGGGTCTTTCAGGAATTTCAACACCGCCGGTTCCTCGAATTGGCGCTGATATTCCTCCGCTTCTGCCGGGTGGGTTGCTTTCCAGTCGCGGAAGTCCGCAAAAGTTTCGAGGGTGGTCGCTCCGGGCGGCATTTTTTCGGCGCGAAAATTCTGCAACGCCATAGCGTGCCGGGCGATGTCGAGCAACTGGTCGTGGCGCTTCTTCTGCCAGTCCTGAAACGAATCCTCGTAAAGCAGGTTCAGGTATTTGGCGATCTGCGCCTGCCGGAGCATCTGTTTGTCCTCTTGACTCGAAGTGCCAATCATCCGCGCCACCAGCGCGGTTGCCGCCGACAAATGGTCCGGCGTGAGGGGCAGTCCCTTTGTGTCGAGATAATTGATGGTCAGGTCGCCGTCGGGATGAATGATGATGGGCCGCGCGCCTTCCTCGACCGTCGCGGTATAGATGCCATAGGACAGCCCTTCTTCGATGATGACGGTGTAACCGAAATAACCTTCGGTTTGCGAAAGCAGGTCGCAAACCGTGACCGATTTCCCCGCTCCCGACATGCCAAGCAGAACCGCGTGTTGTGGAGATTTATTGTCCTGTGAACCGGAGAACGTCTCAATGCCGATGAGATTATCCTGCGGCCCGTCGTAAATTGCCTCCGCCGTGGCCAAATGCCCGGTGAAGGTGCTGGACACCGGCAGCATGTCCGCCAGAAAACGGTGCTCGGAATAAAGTTTGCGATGTTCGTAACGTCCCCATGTCCAGCCCGGCCAGGTCTGGAAGAAAAGACTTCTTGAGGTGCTGGGCAGGTTGCTCTCGAAGTATTGCGCCGAGTTCATCGAGTTGATGGCGTTCTTGATGGCCCCGGCCTTGGCGTTGAGGCCGTCGCGGGACTTATCCCAGACGCGGATGGCGAACATCGCGCGGAACGGAATGGTTTGTCCCTGCATCAGCGCGTGGATTTTCTTCTGCTTCTTTTCCATGACGGTGAGCAGGGAGATTTTCTTTTCGCTGGCGTAGTCACCGGCCACGCGGTCGTGCTCCTTTTCCTCCTTGTGGATTTCCTGTGAAATCGGGAGCGGATCAACATTCACGGTGACGGTGTAATCGAGCAACCGCAGATTGGTGAGCCGCTGGATGATGCCGGGATACGTCGTGCGCGGCCAGCGGGTCAGGACAATGAGCGAGTGATAATGGCCGTCGAGAAAGAAGCCGAAATCGGACTGGCCGTTGCCTTCACTGTGCCAGCAGTTTTCCTGAATCGAAAGTTCCGGCTCAAAACTTTCCGCCGGGTCGTAATCAAACCGGTCGTTGAGTGACGGATTGAGAAACCGTTTGTAGTGCCGGAAATGATCAAGGTCGGTCATGGGCAGGATGCGTGCGCCGCCGGAGCCGAAGATTTCCAGCAACAGCCGGTGGACGTGGTCAAACTCCGTTTCAAGCTGGTCGAGCAGCGTGTGGTAGTAGTCGCGCCGGGCGGCGGCGGACTGAAACGATTTCGGCACGTTCTCCAGCGAGCGCGAGATGTAGAAGATGACGCGCTGACGCCGGAGTTTGCGCTCGGACATGGCCTGCCAGTAGCGCGCGAACCGTTCGTTGCGGGTGCGTATGGTCCAAACATTGGAAAACTTCTCCGTCTCCTGTTGGTAGCGCAGCAATTCCCCCTTGTAATCGGAATCGCAGAAGTATTGCACTTGCAGCCGCTGATTCTCGTGAAGCGAGGCGAGCAGGAGACAGAGTTGATCCTGAAAATCGTTAAGGTCGGCAACCTGGCTGTTGGTGAGGTCAGGCGCTTCAAAGACAAACCCCTTCGCCACATAACCACCGCGCCGGAGCAGATTGAAGACAATCAGATTGCGGACAAAAAAACCGTTTGGAGCGCGTTCAAACATAGGTCAGACATGGATTGAGGTTGAGGATTCGTCAGCGGGCGTTTGCTGGGCGCGCAGGTCGGCCTGCATTTGTTCAACTCGTGTAAGCTGGTCGGCCAGTTCCTGAACGGTGCGGACTTTGGTTTGCTCGTCGACCGCGATGGAGGCTTCGCGGATGTGGGCGAGCGCCCGTTCCAGATGGGCACGGACGATGGCATCCATGCCGTGCTGGTGCAGCCCGGCGCGCAGATTGACATCGGCAGTTTGAAGCTGGCCGAGCAGCGTCCGCCGCCGCAATTCGAGATGATTCAGTGCGCCGGCATTCATGGTCTGGCCTCCACCAATGGATGTTTGGATGAGTGGATGGTTTGAACTTCGGGGGCGAAACCGCCGCCGGAAAACCAATGTTCAAAACAATCGCGGTCGTAGCCGGGCGGCTTGCCCTGCCGGAAACCGAAGATGTAGGCGAGGCAAATACCGAGCGGCACGAGCGCGGCGAGGAAGGCCGTCAGCAAGGAGGTGTTCATCATCACCAGCAGGACAAAGAACACCGTGATGGCCACGCCGACACCGCCCACGAGCCACCAGAACAAGCCGCCTTCGAGACCCCAGGTGCGGCCTTTGGAATCGGACGCGGCGTTGGTATCGGTGAAGCGGAGTTCGGATTTCATGCTCGTGGGCGGTTGGGGGTTGGTTATTAGGTCAAGGCTTCGCCTTGTCAGAAAGTGCCGACGCCGACGGCGCTGTTGGAGTCGAGGCCGAAGATTTTGAAGAAGGCGAAAATGACCGCCGGGGCAGCCGCGATGATCGCGCCGCCGATGATGGACATCTTGCCCTGGTCAACGTCGCCACGCCGGATGGCGAAGCCGCCATAGATGACGCACGAAATTCCAAGGACGAAGCCGAACATCATGATTACGGCGAGGCTGTTGCTGATGCCGGTCTTGAGGTCGGTGGAACTGAAGGTTGTGGACTGTGCGAGCGCCGGGAGGGTGTTGAGGGCGAGAACGGCGGCGGCCACGAGGAGCGACGGCAGCCGCGAACGGATTTTCGGATGGATGTGTTTGATGATCTTCATACGCGTTGTTTTGTTTTTTATTTACTGGCGCAACGACTTGTTCGCTGCATCACACACGCACTTTGCCAGAAGTAAAAAAATTGTTGGCGTGCGTGGCACACATCTTAAAAAAGGATTCCTGCTAGAAGTGGGGGATGAATAAAAACATAGACACAAACAAACTTAACAAGCTCCAGAAACTGAATACGCTGCTGCCACACGAGATTCGCGGCCAGTCCCAAGTGCTGCCGCGCATCGTCTCGGCGGTTCAACGCGGCGAATTCGGCCTGACGAAGCCCGGCCGTCCGCGCGGAAGTTTTCTGCTGCTCGGGCCGACGGGCGTCGGCAAAACGGAAACGGTCATCGTGACGACAAATCAAATCTTCGGCGCGGGACAATTATTCCGCTTCGATATGTCGGAGTTTCAGAATCAAGAATCGCTCGGCCTGCTGCTCGGCGCACGGCTTGGCGAAGTTGGTTATTTGGGCGGAGTGCGCGAGCGCGCGGCAGAAGGCTCGCTCCTGTTTGACGAAGCAGAAAAAGCGCACCCGCGTGTGCTGGACATCCTGCTGCAACTGCTGGACGCGGCGCGGATCACGGTGGCGACCGGTCAGACGCTGGACTTCAGCAACTATTATATCTGGCTCACGTCAAACATCGGCTCGGCGGAACTGATGAGCCTCCAACATTCCAATGACGCGACGCTGGAGCGCCACGTCCTCACGCGGGCGCAACAATCCCTGCGCCCTGAAATTTTCGCGCGCGTGAATGAAAAACTCGTGTTCCGGCGTTTGGGTTACGAACACCAGTTGGAAATTGCGGAGAAATTCATTGCGCGTGAAATTGAATTCCTGCGGGAGCGCGGACACAAGTTGGAATTGGACAAAACAGTTTTGCCGTTTCTGGTGCGCAAAGGTTTTCATCCGAAGCTGGGAGCGCGTCCAATGCGGGACGCGGTCGAGAAGCTGGTCGGCGATGCCGTGTCAGAATGTCTGCTGCAAGAACGCCCGGCCAGCGGCGCGCTGACTTTCGACGAAATGCGCGACTGCCTGATTGTGCTGTGACTCAGGCCAGCAAAAGATAAAGGTGCGACTCGCCGATTTCCTTGTCCGGCTGAAACGCGCCGAGTTTGCGCTTGGGCAATGCCGCACAAACCTTGCGTATGGCTTTCCGTTTGGCGGCAATTCTCGGCAGTTTCACCAACAGACAATCGGCAAATTGATCACCGGTTTTGCTGGCGTAGATGTCAGGCGCGATCACCTCGGTCGCGCCTGCTTTGTAAAGAGCCTCAACAAATATCAGTGCATCGGCCTTGCGCTTGAATCGTCCGAGTGAGCGCACGGCTTTGCCGCCGCTTGCGAGCCACTTCCGCACTTCGGCGCGATTCTTCTGCGCCAAAAGTGAACGGACAAAAACCTCATGGATGTGCTTTTCCGTGGCGACTGTTTTCGGCAATGGCATTACGGTTTCACCATTCAACATGGGCAGCGATTTGTCTTTTGCGCGGGCGGCACGATATTCCTCGGCGGTGACAGGACGCCCATGCAAGTTGATTTCTTCGGACATCAACGCGCCATCGTGCAGCCACAGACGATAGCGTCCTGAAAAATCACCGCGCACGGTGGAAAATTCCAATTGCAACCGGCCATTCTCGTGCCATGTGCGTTGAACGCCCGTGCCATGAGCCATGCGATATTCGCCCAGCAACCGTCCGGCTTCACTCCACTGGCGGCAGACCCCGTGCAGCAAGCCGTTCAGATAGCGTTCCTCGTTGGCCAGAACCCCGTTCTTATGCCAGACACGGACAACCCCATGCCTGCGACCATTTCGCAACGGCACTATTTCGCGCAGTTGGCCGTTACGGTGAAAGGCTTTTTCAATCGTTTTTTTCACAAGACCGACAATTGCATAATTCAGCAATGAATCCATTTAACGCAAAATCGCGAAGAAATAACAGCGTAGAATTGTAGCATTCCAGTTAAATCTTCTTTCGAGCAGACAGACTTCCCGCGATGAAAACCTAGAGGCAAAACTCCCCCGGCGGCGGCGGTCGGGTCAAAGGAGGAACGGAAGCGCGAGCGTTTAAGCGAGCGAGCCGTAGTATCCTTGACGCGACCGCCGCCGCCACACAATCAAAGGGGGTTTCATCGCGCTGTTCCGGCGACAAGCCGAATGGCTCGCAATTTTACAATCAGTGATTGGAAAATCTGAAATTGGCCAATCACTGATTGGCGAATTCATCACCTTGCCCGCGAATGCGGACTGTCTGGCTTCGGTCTGCGGTCGGCGAGCGGGAAAAGTGGAGCGGAGAGCGGAGAGACGGCGGGAACGGAGCCGTAGCGCAACGCTGCCGCCGAACCGCAGACGGAAGCCCGCCGCTGTTGCGGCCAATCCCATTGCCGCTCGTGACGAGCGCGATTTTTGCGAAGCGGAACAGGCGTGGTCGCAGGAGAAATGGGGCGACCGCCAAGCCTGTGAAGTGAAGCAAAAATTGCGCTGGTCACGGCGAATCCGAATAGCAAAAAATCACGTGTTGACTTTGGCGGCAACGAATGCTGGCACGTTTTCACCAAAGTCAATTAACCCAATCCGATTTTGCCAGCCAACACGGTATCGGGCTGTCCACCCTGAGCAGGTGGTTGTGCCTGGAACGTGAAGCCGTTTCAGGCTTCCGATTTCTTTGTCATCTGTTGAATGGCTTCCTTGGCCTCTGCGCTGGCTTCCCCATGTTCTGCCGCTTTACGATACCATTTCAGAGCCTCCGCGTGATCTTTCGCAACGCCATGCCCATAGCGATAACAGTTGCCCAGTATTAATTGTGCTACGCCATCATTTTGCTCCGCAGCTTTGCGATACCACTTGACCGCCTCGACATAATTTATTCCCACACCTTGGCCCTTGTCATACGCGAGTCCCATAACACATTGAGCATCGGAGTAATTCAGTTCGGCAGATTTGCGAAACCACTTTGCCGCCTCTACATAATCCTGAACGACGCCAAGGCCATCACGGTAGCAGACACCCAGATTGAATTGAGCACCGGGGTGATTTTGCTCGGCGGATTTGCGATACCATTTTACTGCTTCTGGATAATTCTGGTCTACGCCGTAGCCATTGTGGTAGCCGATAGCCAGCTCGCATTGAGCTTGAGCGTCGCCACGTTCGGCAATGGACTTGAGTATGCCGAAGCGCTTGCGTTGTATAGCAAATTCCGCCCCCCCAAGCATACGATCCAACCATTTCATATCACAAAATTAGTTAAATCTTTTAGGCTGGCAAGCGCAAACCTTCATCTGATTTTTTGATCCGAAGTATCTATTAATTCCGTTTGCATAATCGGTATGTGTTTTGAATGAAAATAGGTAAAATTAGTTATTTCGAAAGAAGTAGTTGAACATCGCAACAGCCAAGGAAATGAAGACCGCAAGAGCAAAAAGGGTTCCGATTAAAGTGATCAATTTAGCCAGGCGGCTATCGTCGCGCTTTTTTGTCAGCTCAAGTAACAGCCTGCCTCCAGAAATCGCCGGCAACGGAAGGAGACTTAAAGCCGCGTTTTTGGCCGCCAAGATTCCGTAACCTGCAATGGGAGCTGCCTGGGCGTGGGCAAGATACCCACCGATCAGGCTTTTGCCATACGTCATCGGCGACAAAACGATTCCTAACAATTGGGAATATGTTGACTGAAAACTTGCCGCCGTATGAAGAAAACCAAGGCAGATTAACGATGTAATGAAGATGGAGACTGGCCCGGCTAGATTTACGAGGCATCGGGTTAGTAGATTTTTTTTTGGAAACGCATCCACATCTGGCTTGATGTATCCTCCTGTTGGAATATAGCCAATTTTGATAGGACAAAAACGCGTCTTAATCGTAAATACCGGCTTTCCACTGAACAGCACTATTTCGGTAACTCTGACGCCCCCAATCCAGCAGGCGACCGCCATTCCAAGATTCGAAACTGATACCAATAGCGTGACGAATAAAATGAGCAATCCGATGCGCGAAAGAATTTCAAATGACATTATTTTAGTTCCAACGAGTTCGTGCTTTGGCTGACGGGGAAGTTGAACCAATTTGCCTGCCCAAAACCTCCCGCTTGGAAACGGTGAGCAAGCGTTTCTTTTCAATGTTTAACTCGGCTAGAGTTGCGTCGCGATGTTCGTCATCCGCAAGCAACGTCGCGTAAAGCAGGTGAACGGGATAAACCACGCTGCTTCCGAGTTGGGCGAAATGTTCGGCGTCGGCGAAAATCTGTTTGGCAGCCGAACTCCGGCGTAACCGTTCCGAATCGTCCAGGGCGAATCGTCGTTCGGGCGAAGCCCGGCGCAATTTGCGGCGGAAAGTTTTGGCATCCAAGCCGGCGGCACGAAAAACTGTGCGGAGTTTCCTTACTTCCCGAAGCAGTTCTTCCAGCACTTCATCCCGGTCGGGAGCATCTTTGGCAACGAACTCCGGCAGATCGAGGTCAACCACCTTGCACAAACCGAGCAGCAGGTGAATCGGCTCAATTGTTGAAGCTTTTGAGTGACGCGCCTCGAACTCGGCGATACGCCAAACTAAAATTAGGCTGCTGGAATGCAAAGATTTCATTTCCGAGGCCAAAAACAGTAAACTATGGCCCCAATACTCAAAGCGACCGTCCCCCACACCAAAATCGGCAGCAGCGTATCTAGCGACCTTTCTATCAAACGGGGAATTCTTCTAGCCGGAGTGAGACACGCAAGACAATGTTTGTAGTTTTCGTTGTCAGGCTCATATTGCAGCGCTTTATTCCATAAACGGCGTGCATCCTCAAAACTTCCCTGTCGAGCAGCGATTCGAGCCAGCAAATCCAGTTCGCGAGGGTTATCGGGATATTCGGCATTGGGCATCAACACGGCTGCCGCTTCGAAAAATCGCTCTGATTGTGCAAGTTCCGTGGCGCGTGCAAGCCGGATTTGAGCAAAGCAATTTTGAAGCGCGGTTCGCGCTTCAGGCGGCAATTGTTGTTCTTGCTCGTTCATGTTGGAAAACTACCTGCGCATGATGGTCGGCCTATAACTGCACTTCACTTCTTCAACTGTTTCGTCTGGCAATAAATCCCAAAGTTGCCTGACGACGTTCTGCAAACCGGTGGCATTGTTTTTCGCAAGGCAGTCACGGCCCTGGCCAAGTAGCCGCCCAGCTTTCGCTTGGTCAGACATTTTGTCCTGCTGCTCTTCCATTTTTTGGAACTGATAAACCCACCAGCCGGGCTGGGACATTACAATTTCGTGATAGAGCCGGACAATCTGCTCGATTTTCTTTCGCAAGCGGTCGGGTTTGTGATCACGAATGATTTCCTCAACTTCGGCACCGAGGTCTTCCGCCTTTTGCTTTTGCTGAGTTTCGGCGTGCTGATCGGCGACTTTTTGCAGGTGGCCAAGCCAATCGCGTGATTCGGTAACGAGCGACGGCCACTCCAGGGCGTCGGCGGCTTCGTCAAGCTTGCGCTTTAATTCCAGCAATCGCATTTCAGCTTGAAGGGCTGCGGCCGGGTCTGCTTTGGCGGCAGCAAGAGATTCTTTGACGTCTTGCGCAAGCGGTGAAGCTTCCACTTCCTCAACTAACCTTTCCGCCGTTTCACCCCCTGTTGCTGCCGCTTTGGATCTCACTTCGCGGAATCGCTTCATTTCCGCCTCGTAATCCCTTTTGAGGTCGTCAGGATTTGGCTGATGGCGCTTCATTTCTATTTTCGCCGCAAAATCTTCGTCGAGCGTATGGACGTAAGCGGTGACCGTCAAAATGCGCGATTCATCCATTTTCAAGGTCACTTCCACGTCACTCCCTGCGGGCAAGTCACGACGAATCATGTCGCCACGAATCTCGAGCGCCCCATTGAAACGATTCCGGTCAGCTTTCTCATGCTCGCCTTCAACCACAACAATTCTGCAAACGTCTTCACTCCGCCCCTGTCTGACCGGGTGAATCGTGCGGTAATCCACTGTTGCCTTTAATGGCAGTCCTCGCCCTTTTTCGAGAAGTTTGTCGTATTCATTGTTTCCGAGCGCAATCCCCATCGAATTGATCAACGGTTGTTCGACGTCTCCGCCAACGCCGATTGTGTAGGTCAGCGTGTCAGGTTTGATTTTCTGCTTTCGACCGCTCGCGTCACACAATTCGACGTTGAATGTGTTTCTCTCGCCTTTCTCCGCATGAAGATTCGCAACGAACACGCCATCGGGTCGCAGCGAAACTTTTCCGCTCCGCCATTGGGTTTTCGTATTCACCAATTCCAAAGTGAAGCCGGTGAAATCTTGCGCGGACGCGCCGGAAACTTTGCCGCCAACCATCGGTGCGCTGTCCAAGCCGACGGGTTTGAAGGCCTTGGCAAGTTCAAGTTGGTATTCTCCAATCGCTGCCGGAGCGGCATGACGCGCGTTCAATCGTTGCGTTCCGGCGAACACGGCAGCACCGCTTGCAACAACGGTGAGCGGGTCAACGGTGTGATCCAAAGGAATCCCAAGTTTCGCCGCGAGGATTTCACGAAAATAAGGCGCGAGCGTCGGGCCGCCAACGAGTATGACTTTCTTGATAGCCTCCTTGCCGAGATCCTTTTTCTTCAATACCCGTTTCGAGATTTCAACGGAACGAAGAATAATTGGTTCGGCAACGCCCACAACTTCGTTGCGAGTAAGTTCAAATTCAAACTCAATTTTCTCTCCACTGTCGATCGTGAACTTATACGTTTCTGACGTGGCTCGCTCATTGCGAGAAAGATCAATCTTGGCGATTTCTGCGGCGCGCTTCAACGTGTCAAATGCCGATTTCCACTTTTTGTTGCCGCGAGTAAAATCAGTCAGCCCAAACTCCTTGGCTGCCCTCGGCGCGAGCAACTTCTCGACGATAGCCCAATCAATGTCAGAACCACCCAGGAAATTGTCGCCGCCGTGGTGGACGACATGAATTGTCCCCTCCTCGGATTTGATGATAGCCGCATCGAACGTGCCTCCGCCAAAATCATAGACGAGCCAGTAGGCTTTTTCCTGGTCCACTTGGAAACCATAGGCGAGCGCCGCTGCGACTGGTTCTTGAAGAAGCGGACTCTCTTTGAAGCCCGCAAGTTGTGCCGCCTTGCGCGTCGCATCGCATTGATGCAACTCAAATGCCGCCGGGACGGTAATCACCGAAGCTTCGACCACTTCACCTGTCCGCTGCTGCACGTCAGCCCGCAAAGACTTCAAGATTTCTGCGGAAAGTTCTTCCGGCTTGCGACTCTGGCCGCTGCTTTTGAACTGATAAATATGATCTGTCCCCATCTGCCGCTTGAACTCGATGTGAACGTCCCCTCCCGTATCCTCGTCAATAATTCGGTTTTTTGCTCGCAATCCCACACGCACATCTCCCTTCTTGTTGATATACACTGCCGATGGAGTGATGTCCGCGTCGTTTCCATCCGTCGTGTTCTTGATAATCTTCGTCGGCTCTCCGTGATTGCCGGTAAAGACAGCCACGGCGCTGTTGGTCGTGCCTAAATCAATTCCGAAATCTATGGTTGTTCTGTTCATGGTTGGTGTGGTTGAGATTCAACGGACGTATTTGGGGAAGCTGGTGTTGCGATTTCGATTTCTCCGTTTTGAACGAGCCGATTGTTCCAGAAAATGGAAGGCAGCAAGGTTTCACTAACACGTTTCTTGTCCAATCCTGGCGTTGGTTTGCTGGCGACGACTTTCATCGGTTGCCCTTCATCATACGCATCGCCGGTGTGATTGCGAATCACAATGCCCACTTCCGCAAGATTGCGGCATATCGCTTCGATGTGGCGGTCAACGCGCTTCATGTCTTCGCGAACTTCGCCGGTATTCCCGTCCACCATTTTTGTCTTGGCTCGCCAAGCGTTTGTCGCAATCGAAACCAGCGTTTTCAAATAATCCGTGGGCACTTCGGCGCCCGCTGTCACTCGTTCCTTGCGAGCCGGTTTCGCCGCCAATACGAGCGCAACAGTCTCCCATGTCTCTTTTTCGCCGGGCCATGCAGCGTTCGGCAGGGTGGTGGGATTCGCGAGGTTAGGCTTCTTTACAATTGTTGGCCTGCGTTTTGGTTTCATAATTTTATCGACCGTATTGTCGCAACTTGGCGTTGTAATTGTCCACCTTGGTGTTGAAGGCGGCGGTTGCGGCCTTGTCTTGTTGGGCCAGGGTGTTGTATCTATCAACCTTGGCGTTGAATGTATCCACAGCATATTGGCTCGTTTTATCCAGATAAAGACGGTCGTTCTCAATATCACGCCCCAATTTCTCGACTTGGGCGTCAAGGGTCTGAATCGTTGTCCGTTCTGATTCGATTTCTGCCTTTTCAGTATCGAGTGTGCTGCTCACAGTGCTTGGAACGCTATACACGGTTCCACCAGAGTTCCCGCCGGCGGAAACTGGAGGCGGTGTGTATGCCGGCGTGCTCGGTGTGGGTGATGGCGTGTAAGAACTGTTGCTCGAAGAAGGATTTGTTGAATTGCACGAGCCAATAATGCCCAAAACAATGAATATCGCCACGACGACCAGACAACCAACGCCAGTTTGCTTCGACGACTGGCGTTTGGCGGCCTTCGCTGCGGCCATTTGCGCTCCCATCTGTTGCAGGGTTGTTTTGTCCTCTGCTAATCGCTGTTTCAATTCGGGGCTGACCGCGTGTTTGACGGCAAGTTCGTTCGCTGTAACCGCCGTTTGCATATCTTCGTGCTTATTCCAAGCATCAAGCGAGATGCCGCGCAAGACGATGGCTGCGGAATCCCACAATTGATTGTAGGGGTCCGAACCGCGAGTCAACCCGGCTATCGCTGAAATCAAGGCATTCGCAACTTCGGCGTTATATTTCGCCAGCCGAGAACGTGGATGGTCCGTGCTGTCTTGAATAGATTTGAGGAGCGTATAGACCGGTTCAAGCTTCTTGGATTCGAGCCTCGTGCAAGTCTCACTGATGTCTTTCTCAATTAGCTGTCTAAGGTCAGTAGATGTTGCAAAAGGCAGAATTGCTTTCAGGATTTCGAGACAGGTTTTGTCGTCACCGGTCTCTTTGTAATAAACGATTTGGAGGCGGTTGCAGACAGACGCAACTTCGTCAAACAGATCGTTCCGCAACTCGTTATCCTTTGCAAAGAATAGATCAAACAGATTCAGCGTTTGCCCGGCTTGTCCAAACAATTCAAGCGCAACTTTAGCCGCCTCCGGCGGTTTTTTTTCTCCTCGGTCGCGCGCACTTTTAATCTGCTCTTTCAATCTATTACTGGCGGGCGTCAGAACCAACTCGGCGGTCTTTTCGACATTATCCAATCCTTGGTTCGTCTCACGCATGAACCTAATATGAAGGCGCGCGAGTTCAATCTTGCCCGACTCCGCAAAGGCAACCGCAAGCTCTGCGTTAATCTTGTCCAGAGCTTCGGGTAACGTGGCGCGCATCCGACGCGCAAATCCAGTGGGGAGGCGATCCGGTTCATTGAGTTGACGAATTAGTGCGGTCACCTTGTCCCAAAACCGGTCGTCAATCGCAAGGCGTTCCCAGCGATTGAACGCCCCTTTCCAGTATTCAGTAATCTTCTGTCGCCGCTCTTCTGCGATTTCATTTTTGACGGAGTAATTTTCCCAGTCGAGCGCCGAAACATGGTAAACCAACGCGAGATTATGTTTTGCTGTAATCCCGGAAGCCTCATCGTTTTCGCTGGCTGCCCAAATCTCCATGGCCGTCTTGGTATCGCCCTTCGCCAACGCCTGAATTGCGAGATCGGATTCACTGTTGCCAAACTCCTCCGGCCAGAACCAGAAAAACTCATCAATCAGCCGCTTCTCTGGGTCTTTGAGCTTTTGAAACGCATCACGAAAGTCCTGTTGATTTGGCGGTGGTTTCATCGGGAACGCTGCGCGTTCCGTATGTGGGTCTTGGCCGACATCGACAAATACCATAACGTCGCGCTCGTGCTTGGAAATCCTGCGAACTGTTGCGTCAACTGAAAGTCCCGTGATGCGAAAAGCATTTTTGCGGAACAAATCTTTGGTCGCAGCATCGAGAAGCGGTTTGCACTCCGAGTGGTCGCTTTTTTTACGCTGGGAATCTTTGTCGTCGCGTCCAAGCAGCTTTGATATTTCTGCATGTAGTTGTTCTGTTGTGAATGGCTTCGGTAGAAAACTAATATTCGGCTTTTTGTTTGCGAAGGATTTCACCCATTTTTCGGCTGGCGACCAACCGGACATTACTAAGATTGGATAAGCCACTTTCTGTTCGATCAAACGGCGGACAATTTCTTCCCCGCTCAATTCTCCATTGTTGGCACCTGTAATGAGTAAATCCGGGTCTCGCTGGGCCAACTCCTGCCATGCCTTTTTGCTATCCTGAAATGTCCTTAAATCAATGTTCTTATACTTGTTACGGATGGTTAATTCCATCATCTCAAGCAACCATTCTTCGTCGTCTATTATGACCATTCGGACGGGCCGGTTCGTAGATGGCGTGTGGGCGTTCACAACATGTTCGCGTTACATACTTATACCGCAACGCCAGAGCTTCACATGATGCGCATACTTCTGGCGCAACTCTGGTGATTTGTTGAAGGCTTCCTCCATCAAATCTGCCGCTTCTGCAAGTCGCCCCGTTTGCCTCGCCTTTAACGCTTTTTGAGCCAAGTCCTTTGCAATTCCTTCGTCTGCTGGCGTTGGTATGCCCAACACAGTTTTTGACGGCTCACTCGAAAGCGTCTTCGGCTTGTGCGCGGATTCATGGCTCGTGGGCCTCCAGTTTTCCAACGCACTTAACAGTTCCTTGGCCGTTGGATAGCGGCTGTCCGCTTGCTTTTCCATCGTCTTCATCACGATGGAATCCAAGGCGTGATTCACGTCGGGATTTGTTTCGGATGGCGGCGACACCGGCTTGTCGAACAGATTCTTGCTTGTCCAACTGACGTTCGCCGGCATCTCAAACGGTAGCCGGTCCGTCAGCAGCAGATACAGTGTGGCGCCGATGGCCCAAACGTCGGCGGCGCACGAATCCCCTTTCCGTTCGGAAAATGCCTCCGGCGGTTTGAAGGCCAGCGTGCCGGCGGCGGTCGCCAGCAGCGTGAGCGGGTTCACCGTCTTGGCCAGCCCAAAATCGCTGACGCGCGCCCGCAATCCGTCCGCCTCGTATCCGACGAGGACGTTTTGCGGCTTGATGTCGCGGTGAATGATGGGCGGCTTTTCACGATGCGCCTGCGATATGCCCCGGCAAATCTGCTTTATCAGGTCAATGGTCGTTTCGATTGGAACGAACTGTCCACCGTGCGAGCGCCAGAATTTGTCGAGACTGCCGCCTGGCACATGCTCCATCGTGAAAAATCCGCAAGCCCCATTCGGTGTTTCAAAGATGTCGGCGTTGAAAACACTGACGATGTTTGGATGTTTGATATGTGTCAGCAAGATGGCCTCACCGAGCATTTCCTGAATCTCGTCGAGATTCATGCCGACCCGTTTGAAAACTTTCATGGCCTGCCGCCCAAGGAAGCGGTGTTTGACGCGATAAACCTCCGCAAACGCCCCTTCACCCAGGAAGCGTTCCACTTCGTAGGTTTCGCGGATCACTTGGCCATCTTGGAGCATTCGCATAAATCCAGAAAAATCTCAACAAATGATATGCTGATCGGAAATGCTTACAATTCAAAATGACAACAATGGAATTTGGCTCATGGTAATTTTTCAGGCTTCGGTCTGCGGTCGGCGAGCGGGAAAAGTGAAGCGGAGAGCGGAGGGCAGCGTTTAGCGAATCGCAGCCGGAGCGCAACGCCGCCGTCGAGCCGCAGACGGAAGCCCGCCGCACTTGCGGCAATCTTGCAAATGCCGCTCGTGACGAGCGCACGGTTTGTGAAGTGGAGCGGGCGTCGTCGAGGGGACAGGGACGACGGGCAGCCCGTGAAGCGAAGCAAACCGCGCGTTGGTCACGGCGAAAAGGGCAGCTTACGCGGTCCTCTGGCTCTCAATACACGCAGTGAGAATGCTTCCAGACAAACCAAAGTATTGACACCAGACCCACCATTTATAAGCTGATCCCTCCAATTACTGAAACGTCATGGATTACAGAACAGAGGCATTCAAAAAGAAGTTCAACGATGCAGGGCGGCACCTCGGTGTAACACCCAAGGACATAGTGTCGCTCAAGCTCCGGGAGAATGTGAGTTCAAACGCTGAATACCGGAAGTTTTTCCGTGCGTTGGAGCATGAAGCTGGATTTCAATGCTCTCCGGTTGATGGCGATTTACAGGGTAAAGCCTATCTCTTATCCGATGGCAGCAGTCGAGTAATCATTGTCGAGCACGAAACCGGTCTGGAGATTCTCTACATTGCTGGCTCGATTGCGTCTTTGATCGGCATTTTGCCGTTGATTGTTCAAAGCTGGCGTGCTTTTCGTGGCCATCACGCTGGGAGACGGGACTTTGACGACCGGGATGTTGAGATTCGCCGAATAGATGAAAACGGACATCTCGCTGAAGAACATATTCACGAAAGGACCATGTTCGACATTCGGCCATTCACGGCGAACACATTTTTTGCAACATCAGCAGCGAAGACAATTGAATCCGAATTGCAGCAGCTTAAGGAGCAGATAAAATCAATATCACGCCGCGTGGACGCCCTCGAAGGACAAAATCAGGCCAAGGCCAAGAGGCGCAAATCCATGATGAGCAAAAGGGGATAAAAAAAGATTCGGAGACACCGAGTTGAGGCTGGCTGAAATTGACTAGGCTTCGGTCGGCGGTCGGGGAGCGGGAAAAGTGGAGCACAACAACGCCGCCGAGCCGCAGAGGGAAGCCCGGCGCAGATGCGGCAAAGCGCTTGGCTGACTACAGTTTGATCTGATCCTTCACGGCACCCATTAAGCGGTCAAGAAAGAAAGCGTCAATATCTTCATCTGGTGACGAGAGGAGGGTCAACATTTCTTTCTCGGCGATGATTCGGCGCAAAATCGTCCGAAGCAAGTCGTCAGTTTCACGGCACATTGCATGGATGTTTGGGATTACTTTCTTTGGGAGCGAGCTGCCGTGAACAACTTGCGATCTCAAGGCGTAGGCGCGCTTTGCGATTCCGTAAGCGGTTTTTCGTTGCTCAGGAGTTTTTCCTGCAAAGTGGGCAATCCTTTCTGATAGTCTATGGCTGAGTTCAGTTGTGCCAGAGGCAAACAGTGCTTCAAACGCTGAACAATAGTGGGCCATTCGGAGCGGTATAGAGTAGGATGTTCGAGCGCACTGAAGAAACTCGAAACACCGGACAATGCGAGAGTTCTTGCCCTTTAGACCATCCCCGTGCTCATCTCGACATCTCCACAATGCAGTTTCGACACGATTATGGAGGTCAATTAGTTCACTGAGTTCCGTGACAGTTAATCGGCACTCCTCTGATTTTTGTCCATTGCAGGTGATATTTAGTTCATAGAGTGAATTGGACGATGCGACCTGTGTTGGGCCTTCGTGCGGATAGACAGCGAAAGCCCCTTCGATAGATATGCAATTGTCTTTGATGAGCCATGAGGCGCGAAGGAAACTCCGCAGCCAAACGAGGGCCGTTTCCAGGATCATTGGTGTAGTTTGCGGCTGTCGGCAATCGGGGGGAAATATTTCTTTGAGGTCAGTATCCGAAAAGACGCCAAAAATGAAATGGCCTCCGTCCTGAAGAGCGCGGCAACCAATAGTGCCTATTGCCAACCCAACATCTTCTGTCAGAAACGTCTGCAAGCGGTCTTTTCGCGTCGAAAGCGTCAGTCCAGGCATTAGTTCCCAGTCGGTCTGTGGCGATGACTCGTCGAGGGTCAAGTTGTTGAACTGAGTTAGGACGAGCGTGGAATTCATGCTTGGCTATGAGGCGTTAGCTTCAATGATTTGGTTTGTTTTGGAGTCACCTCTGCGCGAATCGGCGAGGGACAGTCGTGGTTTCTAGGCTGGCTTTCTGTGCCTGATCGATTTCACCTTGGGTCACGATGCCTCGGGCTGACGCCTCATCGCAGAATAATGTGATAAGGTCAGCCAGGATGGCGTAGAAAGCCGAGATTGTCTGTGGCAGGACAAGAGACCTAGACGGGCAGTGGCTGTCATATACCATTAGATCGTCCCTTCCAAGGGAATACCCCTTCAAAAGCGCCCGATAGGTTCGGTGTGTGAATTTTGAGAGTTGGCAATAAAAATCACGTCGTTCTTTTTCTGCTGCTATTCCAACTGTGACGCGAATGTAGTCTCTGTAAACCCGATGGGGTATTACCTCATCTTTATACCATTTTCCAAGCTGCTTTTTAGCTTGAGGCGAATCGCTGTGGAAATAGGCAGCAAGATCAAGCGTCTCAATCACATCGCGAAACAAACGACCGGCGATTCTATGGCGTTTCGTAACGAGGGATTCTAGACAATCACGAAGAGAATCGAGAGCATCGTGTTGAAGCATCCAAATCGCTTTTCGTAGAGATTGGTCCTCGCATGAAAAGGTTAGATTGAAACGGTCGTAAGATTTGAACAGGGATTTGAGGAGCTTACGAGCCTCCCTTAGAAACTGCTTTTGGGCGGAATACTCATACGGATTCCTATAAGCTTCTTCCGGGTTGCGGTTCCAGAATATACTCGGCATGAAGATGTTGGTTAAAGGAGCAGTTTTGGTGCTAATCTTGCTCGAAGCCCTGATTCTGGAATTTCAGGGTCTTGCAGTTTTCTGAAACAGTGCGAACGACATTTTCTGGAATTCCGTCTGCAACCCGCGCCTGAATTTCCATTGTCACTTCGACATCCGCTCCGATGAGGCTTGTCAGGTGTTGGATGACCTCTGCGGAAACTTGAGCGGCATCGCGGTTCAGGCGTGCAGGATCAAGTTTCACACTTCCGAAAAAGTGAGTCGGCTTCGCAAGATGTCTCGGTTTGGATGCGCCGGCTTCACTTCCTGGAATATCTTGGTTCGCCGTAGCTGCGGATGAAGCGGCAGTTTCGGAGGAAGGCGCAGCGGACGGTTTGTCCGCCTCCATTTGTCGCAAGGCAATCTCTGGCTTGACCAGCAACGCCGACGAATCCACGTCCAACGTAACATGGCAGTTGCCACGCAAGCCTACATAACGCTGCCGCTTCTCATCCCACGAATCGGCAATTGCGAAAGTTTCCATCGTCCACGTTGTGCGCGAGAGGCCATCTTGAATGCCCGCAATGAGAACATCGGGGTCACGCAACCGCTGCAAGTAGGGATACTTCGCGTAATCCTCCACCAACTGTTTGACGGAAACATGATTGTCACGCCAAAGAGGAATTTTATCGAGGTCTTGCCGGAGCAATGTCGGAGCAAATTGCGCTGCCATTTGCGTATCAGACCGAAGCTTTTTGGAAGCACGCATCGCAAGCGGGTCAGGACCGGAAAGTTTCACCGCCTGCCACTCCACAGTCGCTTGGGGAGTTGGTTGGGTCGGGAATAACAGCCAACAAAAAGTTTCTCCCAATCGCCCTTTGATGGCCGTGTTCCAAGTGGCTTTCTGATTCGTCACCTGACGCACTTGAAAACCATCCAGCCCCAATTGATCTTTGTCGTTTTCGATGGAGTCCCATGCAAGGTGAAATCTCATCGCTTCGTCCAATTCGGCGAGGCGCGTGCGGTCTGCTACGAGAAACACGAGGGCGTTCTTAAACAAGCGTGGGCTATTGCCGCGTGCATCCAAAATGGTTTGCGCTTGCGCTTGTGCTGAATTTCCTGATTCCTTGGCATACGCATAATCTACGCCGAGAACGACAAGCTGCGTTTCCATCTCATCTGGAATCTCCCCGTTGTTTTTTGGAAACGCACGGATGGCGAGAAAATCTCCCCGCGACTTCAAATCTTCCTGCACCCGTTTTTTAATTTCTTCCGCGACGGTATCAGGGTCGCGCTTTAGTTGTTCCGCGCGGTCTTCGGCGAGCTTGGTGACGGTTGGTTGTGTCGAATACCAATATCGCGAGTTGTCCTGATAGAGATAGGTTGCGCTCTGCGCCAGATGCCGGAGCGCATCGCCAAAGATTGCCGGGCTTTCGCCGGGCTGCACACAGCCAAGTTTGATTCTCCTATCCTCCACGCCTCGGTTTGCCGCACCTGGGGTCGGTGCTGACGCGAGGAACAAAGTGCGCGCCACACGCCGGCACGCGGAGTGTCTGCCAAGATTCGGTTTCTCGCGGTCGAGCTTCAACGGCAGTGAACTTTCGCCATCCACATCCTTTTCGATAACCGATTCCCAACCATCGGGCAGGAAATGAATGATTTCCGAAATCACCCGCTGGTCAAGCAGCGGCACATGCGCGGGTTGAATCAGCGGACTTTTGTCCCCCTGTTCCCAAAGCGCGTGGATGACGGATGCCATCAAACGCAAAACCCCGCGAGTGCGTTGAAATTTTACCAGTCCTGACCAGTCTTGATACAACCGCTCGAAGATTTCCGGGTGAATCGGATACGCCGCTTTGATTTTTCGCTCATAGTCCGCTTCACGACATTCGGGCGGGAACTCCTGATGCTGGGTGCGATACAACTCACAAAATGCTTTCGCCACGTTGTCCCGCGCCGTGAACATCGCCGGGTCGGAGATCGGTTGAAACAAACGCCTGCGGACAATTTCAAAACTTTCTTCCGCATTGGCGGGACGCCACGACGCTTCGACGCGGCCAATCGCGTTCTTCAACGCAACCAGCGCTTGCCTGCCGCGCGCTCCTCCTACTTCTTCATCATGCACGCCTGCGGATGGCGAGGCTGTCCCCGCGTCGCTCGAAGCTGGCACGCTGACAATGAGCATCGCCTTCGGCGCGGACTTGGTTTCTTCGCTTAATGTTTGCGCGAATGTGAAGTGCGTTTCAAAATCACCTCCGGGCAAATCCTTTTGTTCGTGCAACTGCCGTGCGTAGGCAACCCATTCGTCAATCAGAATCAAACAAGGCGAGTACCTCGTCGTCCTCGTCCTCACCCTCGGCCTGCTTGAAGGCGTAGTAAATTGTCGTCGGAAAACGCGGGTCGGTCGCCTCTCGCATTCGCTTAAAGACGCGCCCCATACCAAGCTCGAAAAACGACCGAGCTTCGTCTTTGCCTCCATGACGGAACGGTTCGGCAATTAACTCTTCCGCTTTTGGCACGAGCAACGTGCCAAGCAATTGTGGATAGAAAGGTTGCAGGCAACGGCGCAGCCAGACATAAAAGAAATCTGACAAATCAGCGTAGGGCACGTTGTCATAATACGGTGGATCAGTGGAAAAAAGACGCGGCTCATCGTTAAGAAGAACTTCGGCATTTAGTTGCTGAACCAAACCAACGCCGTAAGACGGCACATTGGAAACTGCTCGACAGAGATTTCCAAGCGATACGCCAAAATCGCCAGCCGCTTCGCCGAAGATATTGTTTTCTCCAAAGTCCCAGAGCATTGAGATGGCTTGGCGCGTGAACAAGTGACGCACCTGAGTTTTTGAAGTTTCCCAAGAGCAAAGCGCGTTGCAGATGTCGCTCAGCCGTCCGACACCAAGACCCAAATACGTCGCGACAGCATCGGCGTATTTATGGTCACCACCTGAATCAGCGAATGCTTTGGCTCGCGCTTCGCCGACCAAATCGCAGAAGGTTGTTAGCGCCACAAGTTGCCGGTTTGTGAACAAATGCCGGTGTTTAGTCATGCCATAATTTTGCACGCGGAAGCCGAGTGCTTGTTCTGGCAAGTCTGTGTCAGGCACATCATGTGGTTCTGCGCTTCGTGCGACTCGCTCGTGTTCATTGACGGGCGGCAAATAGATTCTCCCGCTCGACCCTTCGGCCACAATCGCCATGAGCCGCGCGCCGATTCGTCCGGCTTTGCCTTCAGCTCGCACATATTCAAGCGGCATCGGGCTGCCCGTGAGCAGACACAAACCACCATTTCGGCTCACCGTTCCAGCATGTGGTTCGCCGTTGCCAGTGCGGACTTCAAAATGATAAGTCATCGTCGCCTGATCTACGATTGGTTCGACCCGCACTTTCTTGTCGGCTTTGGTGGAAAGCCAGAACGACCGCACCAACGGCACATGCGCGCCTTTAGCCGCAGGGTTTGGACTCGCCACGGTGCGCGCCCACAGCCATGCAATCACCGTCGCTTCACCGCCGCCTAGTTCCTTCGGCAGTTTCACCTTCGGATAGAGATGGCCGATTCGTTTCTCCGCCTCGTGACGCATCCATAAACCGTAGTAACGAATATCCTCCGCCAGACCTGCCGCGCCTTTCCATGAGCCGGACGCACTGAGTTTTTTCTTCGCCTCCGGGTTCACCGGCGGTTTGCCCGCAAATTTCGGCGGAATTTCAATGAGTGCCTTGTTGATGAGCACGGGCACAGGATTCAAGTCGCTGGCGTGCGCTTCCAGTCCCAGCCTCTGCGCTTCCAGCGGAATCGAACCGCCGCCGCAAAACGGGTCATACACTGGTGGCGGCTTGCCATTGCACGAGCGAAGAATTTCCGCGCGAGCGGTTTGGAGAACAGTTTCGTTATTGGAGTTTTCCCACTTCACCAAATCACGGATGATGCCGAACAACCGTTCGCGCTCAATTTCCGCAACGATGTCCGCCAACTTTGGCTCTGGTCCAGGTGGCGGAGCGGAAATTCCGCCCGCCAGCGCCTTGGCAAGCGTGGCCGTCTGCTCGTCCCATAATTTCTTGCGTCCCTTGAGTTCTTTTTCCGCCGCCTTCCGTTTCGCCGAATCCTTCATCAACTCCGCGACACATTCCGACGGATCATCCACCAGCGACGCAAACAACACCGCCCGGCACGTCGCGAGCGGTCGGCGCGCCCACCACAAATGCAGCGTGGATGGATGCCCATGCCGGATGGATTTCTCCCTCGCCGCCTCCTTGTTGATGGCTTCCAGCGGCAACGCGACTTCAATGAGTTTCTTTTTGTAGGTCATGGGCAAAGGGAACAAATCATGGGTGTCTTATGATTAAATCAAATCTGTGCGTATTTGTCTTCAAACACCGAAAGCCTGACGTAGCCGGAGTAGTTCATTAGTTTCAGAATCATGCAGTTGATTGCTCCGGCGATTCTGGATTCGGCAAGCAAGTCCTCCTTGTATGACTCCTCGGATTCATTGGCTTTCGACATGCGGTGGCTGATGGGGTTTCTGAATTTGCTCCATAGTCCATGAAGCTCCTGCCACTTTTCCTGCGGCTTCAAACCCAAGTGTTCAAACACCGCGTCGAAGCGCATTCGGATGTTCACGGGGTCAGCATTGGCTAAAATCGCGGACAGTCGCTGATAGGCCGGTTGACCTCGCTTGCTAAATTCATCGCACGCCTCCTTCTTCACCTTCTGAAATTCAGCCGTTTCTGCCGCTTTCTTTGGCGCGATTTCTTCCTCGTAGATGGCGCGGACAAGGCTTTCCAGCAAACTGCAAAGGCTCAAAAGGCTGATTCGTTTGGGAATGCCGCGCGCCGTGGCCTCTCGAAAGATAAAGAGGAGGTTTTCCGACTCGCGCGCCAATTTTGAATCACTGCTGAAAAAGGCGAATGCCTTCTCCAGAACATCCCCAAATTTCCAAGACAGGTTCTTGGTCAGATTGTTGAAAGCCAAAGCTTCGTTGAACGGAGCGTGTGGAGAATCAGCTACGTCCTCGTTGAGTTGGATGCGGTCCGTGAGGAGTTTCCCGTCACGGCGATGCTCGACGGAAAAGGGCCATGCGTGTTGGGCATGCGTGAAGGCGAGCGCATTGAGAAACGCATGAAAGAGTCGCCAATCGTTATCTTCTCCCAGCGATTGGTGTTCAGGCTTGGAAAGGAGATGCACATGAAGGTCGCCATCCCGCTCGACCAGTCCATATTCCCATCCGCTCATTTCGCCGTGGAAGGTGTCGAGTGAGGAATGACTGCTTTCCCCAAGGAAAATATTTTTCTTTGTTGTTTCCGTTCCACCGTTGCGTTCGATGAGTTTGAAATCTGGCAAGACTGCATGAAAGGTCACTTTCACGGATTGAGCTTCCGGATTTGCGACGGGCACGTTGCATTCCTCTGATGCAGTAGGTGGAGCTTCCTTGGCTGTCTGGTCTGCCTGTGTTTTTGGAATTATCTGACGTTGCAACTCGTAGAGTTCCTTGATGGTCAGGCCATCAAAAGCCGGCGGTGTGAGTTCAATCCGATTGGTTGAAAATTCAAGAGTTGATTTCTCTGGCTGCCCGAAGGTGGCATTCCGCGAGCGATTAGAAGGCAAACTACGCACACTAAAATCAATTTCATCTTCGATTACCCCCTGAACGAGCCAGAAATCCCGTTGCATTTTGAACCCTTGAGGTAATTCTGGGCAGCGACTGTCAGTGCTCAATGTCACATGAATCCTGAATCTACCACTTGCGACCTCAATAAAGCCTTTACCATGCAATTGTGCTGTCCCCGTCGAGACGATGATGTTGTCAGCGCGGAATTTCTCCCCGCTTCGGCGAACGGCTTTTAGAAAATCTTGTTTTTTCATTTTATAGTTGTCAGCTTCCCGCGTTAACAATCGCTGGCATCAAGTATTTGGGAACGATCTGAAAGTGTGGCTCGCCATCAGCGCCGCGCGACGGAATGTCGAGCCGGTAAATGCCAGGCTCTGGCATAGGAAATGGCACGACGCCTCGTGGCTGAAGTGACCAACAAACCGCCTTTGATGGCCCGGCGGAACTGTGTTGAGGTTTGCGGCTGGCAACTCGTTTGTCGCGCTGTTCTCGGTGGTAGAAAACACCGTGGTTCACCGGGAAATCCGAAATCGTAGGGACAGTGAGCAGCCCCAAAACGCGGTCGCGGACTTCGATGCTCAGCGAAATGACGTGCGTCATTTGCAGCAAACTGCGGATTACGACGGCGTGAATCTGCGGGGTTGCCTCCAACTCGTGTCCGATACCGTGCATTATGTCTTCGTCAATGTTGTCAAAAGTTGTGATGCCGACGATATGCAAAGCCGCGACTTGAGGAGGGTCAGGAAACTTGTGTGTGGCCCTCGAAAGAAATCCTTCTCCCATTCGAGAAAAGGTGTCGTCGTCAGACAGTCGAGGCCAATCCGAACGGCGGAACTTGGCTTCCACGAAGATCGGGAAGCCGCTCACATGCAAAGCCCAATCCACGTCGCCGCTGATCCCCGCGAATTGACCTCCACGCCGGAGAGACGACGGCGACTTCCATCCCGTCAACCAAAGGAGTTCTTCAACCGTGCTGAGGTGCTCGGGCGCGGTGCGAAGGCCCGCTCTTGGTGACTGCTGGTCAACGGGGGACAGTTGGGCGAGTGCATCTAAAGCCCGCAGCAAACGAACGGGACAACCGAGATTGAGACCGACGCCATCGCAGGCGTTGACGAACGAAGGGTGGAGTGGGTCTTTCTGCGTCGGTTGGTCAGTGCCACGTCGGGAGTTTGAAACAAAATAGTAAATGAAGGATGGCATTCCGTTTGGTAGTCCGGGTTGGGGCGGGTATGAAAGCTCACGAAGCTGCGTCTTTAGGTCGAACGGCAATTCGACCGACGCAACATGCGCGTCTAAGCGACGGAGCGCAGCCACAGGATCAGCGAAGTGCCGCTGAAACAATCGGATTAGTAGTTCGTCATTCATGCCGGATGGAGTTCTCCCTCGCCGCCTCCCACTTGATGGCTTCCAGCGGCAACGCGACTTCAATCAATTTCTTTTTGTAGGTCATTCAAATGTTGGTGTTGATTGGGATTCCGAAGCTGGATTCAAATTTCTCTTTGAACCGCAGACGGCGGTCGGTGAAAGCAGGGTCAGGATTTAACAGCTCTGACACAAGGTCTGTGAACGCGGCCTTTACGAGCGCAAGCATGTGACCGGGATCAATTGTCACTGAAAGACAATCCGTGCCTACCGCTGGGTCTTGATAGGTCGTAAATCCCGAAGGGTGAAACTCGGCGACGTTTTTTTGGCCAATGATTCCGCCAAATAGAGGGACGTGTGCTTCGTGCAGGATGCCGCAGCGAAACCCGGAGTAGAGCACATCCTCCAACTCAGTCAGATCGCCTTTTGAGGTTTTGATTGCCGGAGCGAAAGTTCCAGCGAGTTGCGGGATTCTGGCTTTCACGAAATCCATGAACTTGCTGCGAGAGGATTCGCAAGGCTTGTTGCAGCCATTGGCTGCTTCAGTGGGAGATTGCTGTGCTCCAAAGTAATATTGACTCAAAGCGTCAATGAGGAGGCAGTTTAACGCCATGATGGCGAAGCTGTAATGGCCTGACGCCTTCTGTAGCGTTTCAGCGGGCTTGATATACCAATCTTCAATACGTCCCGTGAACTCTGCGACGACCTCCTTGAAGTCGCCCCACTTGATGTCGGAATACTTTTTCTCGGCTCTGAACCACCGGTTCTCTTTGACTGGATTGTAGAATGGCATGGGCTTGATTGTGATAAAGAAATGGCTGGGTTACTTAATCCGCACCTGCTTTTGTCCTGACCGAGCGACACAGACTCCATTCTTGGTAATGAAGGCTTCGACCAGGTGCGTTCCTGCATAGGCTGTGGATTCCCACCGCAGACCGTCAACGCCATTATCGCTGTCATAAAAGTCTCCACGGAGTTGTCTCGCGCTAGTCGCTTCCGAGCCTGTGTTGGTGACTTGCCAATGCACTTCGTATGGGGGTGGAGTGTTGGTTTTCGCCTTGAAGCGTAACCACAGATTTTTGGATACAGGCGCATCCGTCAAAGGCCACAAAAGTCTCCCGCCATGCTTCCGATAAACAGAACCCGCGACGCTGGCTGTGTAGATCGTGGATTCGCGCCAGAGAGACGGCTGGCGGTGACGAGTATCACCGAGAGCAGGAACTTGTGGCTTTGGACGAACAATCAGCGAGAGCGGGGATGAAACGCGTAGCCCCATGTCCTGTGCAGCCTTCGTCATCGCGCTTCTTCCAAGCAAGGGCGACATTTCATCCGCAGCTTCATCCAAGGTTTGCTTGTTGGCCGCTGACGAGAAGTCCGCACGAACTTTCTTCACCCAACGGAAAAATGCTTCACGCCGTTCAGGATACTCGTTCCACTTGTCCGCAAAGTTTTCATCGGGATCAACGGGATTTGCGACCCACCATCTGCCATTACGATTCTCGACGAAGCCGACTTTGCCCCAGTTCGCCTCGATGTCCTCCACAATTCCTGTCAACGCATCATACACATCTGGTTGATTGCGATAAACGCGTGCCGCCAACGTCGTGATTATGATCGAGATAGGCTTCACATCTTGGTTGTTCTGAAAATGAATATCGCGATGTCGCTTCAGGATTTGCACTGCCGTTTGCAACGGGGCTTTCACTTGCCACTCGGGAACTTCTTCGACCTTGGCTTGAATTGATTCCGCCAGTGCCGCGCGCTTTTGTAGAAAAATCACCTTCATGCGGTCGTAGAACCAGTTGGCGTAAGCAATTGGATTGCTCTTTTGCCACAACTTCAGGTTTTTGTCTGTGAGCAGAATTCCAGTCGGTGGACGTTCGGTGTTTGGGATGGCCGGTAGCACGTCCATGTGGAAGGCAGGCATCTGATTCTCGGATGGGTAATCCAGTATCCAACAACGGCGACACTCCTCCAGAATTTTTGCAAGATCGTCGCGTTTCTTCAGTCTGTCCCCAACCATCCCTTTGAGATTCGCCTGTGTCGTCTGCTCCTTTTCGATTTCCAGTTTGCAGACCAAATCAATATCGTATTCGTCGTCCTCACTGATTGGGCGAACTACTGTTCCGAGCCGGAATGAGCCTTGGACATAAATCTCAGGGTTGTAACGCTTCAGTTCTGAATCGTCGGCTGCCAGCCATTCGCCGACATCCTCATACTTGAGGGTGGCGTCCTCGTAAACGTGATCGGGAATGTCGAGCGCAGAAGCTGTTTTCGTTAGCAGCGTGTTTAGTTGAGTTTTGTTGTTGAGCATGGTTCGTCCTTTTGAATCAAGTGTGCATGGGTTCGTAAGCAGCGGCGCGGTGTTGCGCGAATTTTTGCTCGAACGTGGGCATGAAGACCCGGCTGTGGTGTGCCGCTTTACCAACCAAATCGTCGGCCTTGTGGACGCCATCGAGCGAGAATTCGTCAGCCGCAACTTTTGGGCTGAGTCGTTCAATCCGATCAGAGCCAAGCAGGTGAGTAGCTTGGTGATGTGCGGCAAGGCTCTGGCCGCGCATGATGACATCAACTGCGGCATTGCCGAGCGCCCAAGAAATAATTCCGCCGTGATTTAGACGTTGGTGACGGTTCGTCACTGTCTCTGAAGTTCCAATGCTGAACACCCTCAATAAATCCAATGGAATCTTGACGGTATCGTAGGCTTCGATGATGGCAATCATTGTAGGGTTGTTTGCCCAAACACCACCGTCAACGAGCCGGACATTGTCCACTTCACGCGTGCATGAAAAAAACGTGGGAGCAGAACCTGTCGCCAAGGCAACCTTCCACGCTGGAACTTTGTAATCACGCTTGAGACGGTCGTGGTGGGGAGTGCGGAAAATGTAAACGTCGTCTTCTCCCAAGTTGTAGGACGGAATTATCAGCCTCTTTTTGCTGTCACCGAAACGCTTGTCTTTGAAGCAGGACTTTAACGCGGCAGTCAAAGGCTCTGACGAGAACTTGCGGTAGAACCAGTGTTGAAGACGCTTTGCGCCGCACCAATGGGGAAAGATTCGTGGTCCTTCACGAACGTAGAATTCCACAATCTCTCTCGGTTTCATTCCCAGGCCGAGACCGAGTGCGATAATGCCGCCGGTGGAAGTTCCAGCGATCAAATCAAAATGGTCAACGATGTTGATTTTCAGGTCGTCCTCGATTGCTGCCAACACCGCAGCGGAGAAGATGCCTTTGATACCTCCGCCGTCGAGGGATAGGATATGAAACGGTCTTGTTTGCGCGGGGTTGTTCATTGTTGGCGTGTGGTCAATGTGTGTCTGCCTCGACAATTCGGTAGCGCGCCGGAAGCAGCGTGATTTGACGCGAGTCCTTCAGTTCCAAAAGTTCCTGCCCGGTGAGCGCGCACGGGGCGTGGTCTTCGCCCACGACCACCATCGTCGTCGAGCCTGGCTGCTGGCCAAACAGAGTCCAAAGCTCGGCGGCGAGTTCGACGCCGTTCGCCAACTTCTGTTCCGTTACCCAAAGGTGGGTGACAAGCTCTCCCTCCGCGTCATGTTCCTCCCAATTGAACGGGCTATCGGATTTCTCAATCCAACGGCCGTCCGCATGGGTGAAACACCTCTCGGTCGGATGCCAACGAAATCCTCGATGCTTGGCGTAAAGCTCAATCAAAGTTGGCTTCGGTGGTTGCGGCGGCTTCACCGGCTCATCATCGGTCGCGGTCGGTTCAGGTTGAGTTTCTCCTGTCTCATCTTCGTTTGCTGCTGGCGCAGCTTCTTCTCCGTTCGGAGCGGGAGTTTCCACGTCCGTGGATTCAGACGCATCCTGGCCCGGTTCTTCTGGCTTTCCAGATTCAGTTTCGGATGACGGTGCGATTGGTTGCGCCGGTGGTAGTTCGTGTTGAGCGTCCAACTCTAAATGCGCTTCAAGATACTCGGCGACAAATTCGGGCGTGCGGTCAATGCACGCAGAGATTGCGTCGGAAACTTGCGGGTGTGAAAAAGGCCGTGCCAATTCGTCGGCCAATTCCTTGTAGAGCCGCACGGTGGATTGTCCCGCAACGTAAAGGTTCACGTCCTGCCAGAGTGCTTTGGGCGTGAAGGGTTCGCCAGCGGGTGCGCCCTCGACGTATGGAGTAACGTCCAGGTGGGTGAACGCGCGCCATGTTGTTTGCCGCAAACGATTAGCCGCAGCTCTGACGCGGCGTGTATCCTCGTCGTTGGAAAATTTTGCGCGGCACAATCCATCGGCGAGTTCATTGAGCCATTCCCTCGGCTCTTTCTTGCCCGAAGATTCAACAATTCGGGTTACGCGGAATTCGACGGCTTCGCCGAGATTGCGAATGGCGACGAACGGCGAAAGTTGCGCTACGTCCACACTCAACATTTGCAAGTTGGCGGTCGCGCTCTTGATGGCCGGGAAAAGCTCGCCCCATTTCATCAAGGCTTGCATGGTCAGCCGATACCGGAGCGTTTCGACTGGCTGCCACGTCGAATCGAGTGTGAGCCAATGCTGACATTCGTTCCAAATGCGAACGGGGTCGCGTTGGAGCGCCGAGCGGACGCGCTTCGCGGCCGTGGCGTCCAGTTTCGCGCCGCTTTCGAGAGACTTCAGCCAGTCAATTGTGCGCTCAAGCGCGGGACGTTCGGACACGCCGATTCTCGGCCACAAGGGAAGATTGCGCAGTGAGGCGTGAACGGTCGGCGAGTTGTTGTCCTCGTCAGGAAAGATGGAGACTTCGCCAGAGGTCATCCATTCGCCCGTGTCGGTCAGAACAATCGCCCGCTGGCTGAACGCTTCAGTAATGGGGTTCAACTGCGCCGGGGCACACCTGACGGCGATTCTGTCCAGTGCTTCATAAAGCCGCGAGATTTGCGCAAGGTGATTGAGCGGTTGTGTCATGCCGGACAGCGCGTGCAACCGGGCAAGAAGTTTGTCCGCTCCCGTCGGTGTATCGCGGACATTCAACAATTTGAGCAATTGTTTGGTGGCCTCGTTGTCGAGTTCGGCTCGGACGAATGATTCAACACCCATCAGCGGCTCGGTGTCCGGCGTGCGCAGAAGAAGTTCGGCGGGAAGGTGCAATTTGCCGTGGCTGTCCGGCAGGCAAGGCACGGAGCGCAAATGGATGATCCACTCCGCCGGAATGAAGCCGCAATCAAGAGACTTGTAGTAGGTTGTTCCGTTGTGACGAACATCAGTCTCGGTCTTGTCTTTCCAGTGGTGCAACGGCGCTGTGAGGATGCCCTCCATCACTGCTGCCCAAACTGCCGGGTCATTCTTTGCCAACGCATCCCAATGCCTTACCAATTCAGGCGGGAAACCGAAGTCCGCGACAGTGAAATCAGCGCGTTGGTAGTGGAACTGTTTTGGTTCGCCAGCACCCCGGCCAGTGACGAAACGTATGACGGAAGCCCGGCTGGACTGATGCTGGTTCTTGTCAATGATTGGCGCGAAGTGCAGCAACTTGCTGCCCGGTGTGCGAATCCATTGCTTCCAAGTTTCTGCCGTGCAAGAGACGAAATTGCGTGAGTAATCCTCATGCAACATGTGCTCCTTCGCCCATGTTGCGGGCACAATGTCTTCAAGGCGTCCGGCTTCATCCACGACCACGCCGTGGCTGCCGTCGCGGAGATGTAGGTCTTTTGTGACGTATCGGAATCCGTCAGGAATGCTTGCGCCAAGTGCGGCCATGATGTGAGCAATCCGCACGCAGTCGGCAAGAGTGGGCTGTCTGCCCGTGAAGATTCGGAGTGAAGCCTGGGCTGCGATTCGATCTGCCTGACTTGGTTCGTGCAACGTCAGCGCCTGAAGCAAGTTGAACCCCGGATCGTTTTCATCATCCGATGCGGCGGACTTTTTGGGTGCGCGTTTGGAAATCCATGCGACCCAATCGGCGTCCATCGTCGGCGCGTAATTCATGACGAACTTCCAATCGTCAGCGGAAAGCAAGTCGCGCCTGGATGAAAGACGGACGACACCATTGGCCGCGTGAAGGATTTTGTTTCCGTCAACCGGCACAAGCTTCATCCGTCGCCGGCGTTCGTTGCTCCAGTCCCGATAATGGAGTTCGCTTTCGACGAAGGCCCAAAGAGCATGAAGCTGTGGCCATGCCGGACGCGGAACGTTGTCGCTCTGTTCGAGTCGTTGAAGTGCTTCGTCCGAATCAACATTCTTCAGCCAGCCATGCGACTTCAAAGCAGAGCGGGCAGAATCAGAAACTTCTGACGCGAGCAAATGGTCATTGCCGGGAGCAAGCAGTTTCAAAAGTTGGTCCGCTTCCCATACAGAGAACAGTTCCTCTGGAACAGCGACACATTCGCCGGTCTTGGCGAGCTTGCCGCCGGTCGTGAGAACGAGGCGCTGGTCGTTCAACTCGGCCAGCATAGTTTCCATGATGATCTGGCTGCATGTGCCATCAAGTCCGGCAGGGAATTGAATCGCGCCTTTCAACAAATCGTAAGCTGCCGCGCGGTCTTTCAAGGAGAGGTCAGTGTTGCCGAGCCATTGGAGCATGGCCTTGCCCGCGAGCTTGCCCGCGCGTTCCAAGAGCCAACGATTCGTCGGCGAAGTGGCCGGGTCTTTGATGGCGAAGCGCGCGGGGTCTTGAATGAAAGGCGCGTTGCATGAGAACGGCAGATTCAATTCCGCGCCTGTCGGAAGAACGACGAAAAGCCGCTTGGTTTCCGATGAGCCGAGCACAATTTCAACGCGGCAAGGGGGCAGAAGCAAATCCTCCGCAACGACGCCCCGCTCTGAGCGTATCTCCTCGGCGGCTTCGTCGGGAAAACGAACTGCCTCGCTTTGAACGACGAGAAGTTTTTGCGCGTCCGTGCCGACCAATTTCACCCATGATGAATCCACCACCGGCCCTTTGCCGAGCGGCTGGCGTTTGATGACCTGCCCCTCAATGGTGAGTTCCTTGAGGCTGTTGAAAAAGAGCAGTGAGGCGGGGCTTTGCGACCATTCTTCAAAATTCTTTTGCAATTGAGACGCGCGATTGCGATCTGCAATGCGAACCCGGATGACTGTCCGTTGAACTGGCCTGGCATCGGGCAGCCAAACCGGCTCAGTGAACCGCTTCTTCTTGAAACAAACCGCCAGCGTCGGCGTGTGAACCTCGACGGTGTCACCAAGGCTGAACGTGGATTTGAAACCAACTCCACGGAAGCCAATCGTGTGCAATGTGCACTTGTTGGAAAAACCGAAGCGGCACAGTGAAGTGAATTGTTCCGCATCGAAATCACTCCCGTCGTGCTCAAAGATAAACACGTTGTTGTCAACGCGAACCGACGCAGATTTTGCGCCCGCGTCATCGGCATTTTGCAACAATTCGGAGACGACGTGCCGTGGACTCTGAACCTGACGGAAAAGTTGATGCCAAGGCCCGGCAAGGTCCGGGTCACGCTCCAACTGATCCCAACGCTCGGACGCGCGACGCTGGATGTTGTTGAAGTAGTCTGGCGGTTGCATGGTCGTTCAGTGATTTAACCCTTCTGTGCCGTGGCCTTCTCCAGCAGTTCGGACAATTTGAAGTTCACACTGGCGGTGCCAAATTCCGGCTCTTGAGAGAAAGGCTGGCGCAAATAAATTGGCGTCTCCGCCGCTCCTGACTCGACAAACACAATCGCTAGAACAAAGGCTTCGGGACGATTCAGGCTGGTCAAGATTTCGTTCTTCGTGACGGTGACGGTCGCCGCGCCTTTGACGCGGCCTTTGACTTCGATGAAGTGAAGGCGCTCGGTCTTTGGGTCGCGGCTTTCAATATCGTAGCCGCGATTCTCGGCGCTGATGTCGCGCGGTTGGAATCCTTGCTCGCGCTCAAATTGCATCACTTTCTCCATCGCGAGGCGTTCAACTTCTCGGTCGGGGGCGCCGTAATTTGGCGGCGTCTCCCGCAAGGCATTTGTCTGGCCGGCGGTGGCAAACCAACTTGCGGGCACAACCAGCGCGCCTCCCAAGACGTTTGGAGGCCGGGCGACAATGGCTTTTTCCTGCTCCAACTCTGCCATGCGCTTTTTTAGTCGGTCGGCAAGATCGTCGGCATGGCGGCGAGCGTTGGCGGAATTGATATTCGACCGGCTCTTGCCAGCGTCTTCCTGGGCTTTGAGAACATTCGAGCGGTGATCCCAATAATTGATTTCTGATGTCAGGCGCGCTTTCACCTGTTGCATGACTTTCTGGATGTAGGCTTCACGGCGCGTGCGGATTTCCTCCAGATGTCCCGGAACGATTTTTTGAATGGCGAAACCGAGAGCGCGTTGTTCAAGATTTTGACCAAGCCACGGATCATCGAACAAAGCCTTCACAGCTACAAGTTGCTCCGGTGTGGCCGGTGTGTAGTCAAGATAGGGAGCGTAACCGGCGGCAATCAACTGGCCGGAACGGGTGATTTCGACGAATTGAAGCTGCCGGGAAATTGTCAGCGGGTTTTTCGTCGAGTCTTTCCGACCATCCGTGATGGTGTGCTCCAAGTAGAACAAAATACGCGGTTCAGTTCCATTCTCAGTGGTGTCCACGAGCACCGCCCCTTGGCGAAGCGTGTCGCGATGGCGCTCCAACACAAGGTCTATCGTGGCGTCGAGAAGCGGATGGCCGGGTGCAACGAGAGCGGCAGGCGGTTTGCCGTCGAGGCGCACGTCGCCCTTGTGAAAAGTGACGCGCTCATAGGCGTTCAACACCGGAGCGCGATTGCCGATGATGCGATCACGCAAGCGGATTTCAGCCGGCACACGACGAATCTCAAATCGCCGCGGCTCACGTTTGAGAAGCTGACCACCAAACATCTTGAACGCTTCGTCAAAGAACGAACCAACGTAGTGTGGTTGCAGTTTGCGGGCCTGGGCGCGGTCCATTTGGTCGCGAATCTCGCGAACGCGCGAAGTCGTGAGCGTTTCGTGGACGAGATAGCGGTCTTCAATCAAGCCGCGCAAGTGGTCAACATCGAGTTCAGTGTCAATCACCAGGTCGAGTCGCGCTTTGACCTCCGGCTTGTTGCCCTCGCGAATGGCTTCGATCAACAGGTCACGAAGCGAACGGTCTTTGAACATCTTGCCGAGCACGTCGAAGACAGCACCACCCAAGGCCTTGCGCTGCTCGGAGAGCTTTTCCAAAAGACGATGAAAAACGTGCCCCTCGCGCGTTTCAATCGCGACAAGATTCCACAAATGGCAGCGTTCGGGCTGACCAATACGGTGGATGCGCCCAAAGCGTTGTTCGATGCGGTTGGGATTCCACGGGAGGTCATAATTCACCATGAGATGTGCGCGGCGCTGGAGGTTGATGCCTTCGCTTGCGGCGTCGGTAGCAACCAAAATCAAAACTTCAGGGTCTTGCTCGAACGCTTCCTGAATCTGACGACGACGTTCGCGTGGTGTCTGGCCGTGGATGGTGACGACGTGATTCGGGTTGCCCAAAAGAGAACCGAGCTTGTCAACGAGGTAGTTGAGCGTATCGCGATGCTCCGTGAAAATGACAAGCTTTCGGCGGTTCTTATTGGCATCGAACATTTCTGGATTCTCAAGGATTCCCTCGGAAAGCTCCTTCCATTTGGTATCCTTTCCCAAACGCTTCAAATTGGCTGCTTCGGATTCCAACGCGCGCAAGGTGCGGATTTCTTCCTCCAGTTCCGCTATGGTCAGCGCCGCTGTTGCTTGATCAACAATCTGTTCTTGTGCGGCTTCAATCTCTTGCTCCGGCGCGTCTTCAAGATCGTCAATTTCCTCTTCCTCCAATTCTGGACTTTGACTGAGTTGCTCGGTTGTGGCCGCCCCACGACGAAGTAATTTCTCCTCTCGCAGACGGTCTTCGAGACGCTCGCGGCGGCGGCGGAGAGATTGAAAAATGGCTTCGGGCGATGATGCCAAGCGACGCTGGAGAATCGTCAGTGCGAAGCCTACTGTGCCGCGCCGTTTCTCATTATCCAAGTTGTCAGCGCGGTTGAATTCTTTGCAAACGTAATCGGTGACGTTTTTGTAAAGCACGGCCTCCTCCGGTGAGAGGTCGAAGGGAACTGTGTAGGCAAATCGGTCAGGGAAAAGCGGCTTGCCTTCCATCGTGACAAGCTGTTCCTTCACCATGCGACGCATGATGTCGCTTGCATCAGTTGTGTGGGCTGCGTCGCGCTGCTTGCCCTCGAAGCGGTCGCCGTCAATCAATGACAAAAATAAATGGAAATCTTGTTCCTTTCCATTATGCGGTGTGGCTGTGAGCAATAGAAGTTGGCGAGTGTGTTCAGAGAGTTTTCGACCGAGTTTGAAACGCTTCGTGTATTTGATTTCCGAACCGAAATATGTGGCGGACATTTTGTGAGCTTCGTCCACCACGACGAGATCCCAATCCGCAGCAACGACCTTGTCTTGGATGTCTTCGTTGCGGCTGAGTTTATCTAGGCGACAGATGCAGAGACTGTGTTCCTGAAACCAGTTGCCAGTCCGTGCGGCTTGCAACCCTTCGTTCGTGAGTATGTCGAACTGAAGGTTGAACTTCTGGTCCAACTCATCTTGCCATTGTTCAGCAAGACTGCCGGGTGTGATGATGAGGCAACGCGCCACGTCGCCACGAATGATTAGCTCCTTAATCAGCAAGCCGGCCATGATTGTCTTGCCAGCGCCGGGGTCGTCTGCGAGCAGGAAGCGAAGAGGTTGCCGATTCAACATCGTCTCATAAACGGCGATGATCTGATGCGGCAACGGGTCAACCGAGGACGTGTTGACGGCAATCAACGGGTCGAAAAGAAATGCGAGGCTCAAGCGCTGCGCTTCAGACGCGAGGCGGAAAAGATGTCCGTCTGCGGTAAAGCTCAATGGGCGTGTTTGAAGGACAAGTTCCAAGTTTGCTTCTTGGTCGCGGAAAACAAGTTGGCTGCTGGCTTTGCCCTCTCCGTCCACATAGGTCACCTCCAGAGCTTCGTTGCCAAACATCTGAACGTGCTTAATTGTGACCGCCGAGTTCGGCAGAATGCCGCGAATCAAGCTGTTCACTTTGATTTCTTCAAGTTTCATAAAAGACTTTTGGTTGTCACTGGTTCTTTTTTATCACATTTCTAAAAACAAGAATATGCAATTGTTATCTTCAAACATTACTTTATAGTCATGTTAATGGAATCTAGTGCGGCAGTTGGCGGATTCACAATTGAAAGGCTTCGGGCGTTTTGCAAAATCGCCGAGTCCGGCTCAATTGTCTTGGCGGCAAAGGGAAACCCGACGCGGCAAAGTCAATTCAGTCGGCAAGTGAAGGAGTTGGAGGAATTCTTCGGCACAAAATTGATCGAACGAGCGGGCAAGACAATACGGCTAACTGACGATGGTCGAAAACTGGCGTTGCTGACCCAATCGTATTTTCGCTCGGTGGAAGAATTGCGAGCAAGTTCGACGAAGGAAGAAGTGGTTCGCATCGGAGCAGGTGAAAGCGTTTTCCGTTGGCTGATAATGCCGCGTCTCGCGGAATTACAGAGTCTCGCAAGTGGTGTTCGCCTCGAATTCATAACGAAGACCACGATCCAATCCGTCGAGTCCGTCAAAGTCGGACACCTTGATCTTGCGATTGTTCGCAAAGAGGCAGCAGATGATTCTTTGACTGTGCTTCCGTGTGGATCACTGGCCTACGCACTGGTTGTTCCGCGCAAATTGCTGCCAGGGAGAACTGCCGCCGGTTTTCTGCTTCTTCAGAAGATTCCGTTTGCACTTCTGGCTGGCGACGGAGTTTTGGCGAAGGGCGTTCTCGCTTTGGCGGCAAAGATGAAAGTGAAACTCGATGTTCGAGTGAGAGCCGAAAGTTTCAGTCTCTTGGTTTCCGCAATTGAAAATTCCGAACTTGCCGCTGTCATTCCGATACCGGCGGTCGCCGGACTGTCGAAAGAACGGTTCGCAATTATTGAAACTGAAGAATTGAAATCCCTGACCCGCGAACTCGCGCTCGTGTATTCGCCGCAAGCTGCTGCATTGCGAGAAAGCACCCGCCGAATAGCACCACGAATTTCTTCACTTTTCGGAATTTGATTTTGAACTTCGACCTGTGCCTTCGGTCTGCGGTCGGCGAGCGGGGAAAGTGGAGCGGAGGCGGAGAGAAGCGGCTAACGAATCGCAGACGGAGCGCAACGCCCGCCGCCGAGCCACAGACGGAAGCCCGCCGCGTCTGCGGCACTGCACTTTGCAAGCTCGTGACGAGCGTGCGGTTTGAGAAGCGGAACGGGCGTCGTCGAGAGGGGGACAGGGCCGACGAGCAACCCGTGGAGGAAGTGAAGCAAACCGCGTGTTGGTCACGGCGGCCTCCGGTTCAAAACATTTTTCGCCACCACGAGAACCACTTCGCAACTGTGCCGTCAGCTTCCAGTGGCGGCAGCGTCACGCGACGAAATCCTTTCTCGCAATGAACTAGAACGCACTCATGGTCGTGGAGATTGCGGAGCTTGTGCGGCTTGATTTTGTGCTCCTCGGTTTCGTTGTAATTCACATTGCGTTTTCCCGCGCTGTAACCCCATGAGCGTTTTACCACCCGTTTTTTGCCGATGAAATCGGCGGCTTGAACGGCATCGGCTTCGTCAGCGGAGCGAAAAATCATCCGGTTACGAAGATTCAAGGTCAGGACTTTTGATTTGTCGTTGCCGAGCGGCGGAATCAGAGAAGTCGTGCTTTGCGCGGCAGCGACGACCGTAGCGCCCGCTTCGCGGATCACGTCCACGCAATTGTAATCACTCGTGCCGTCCTCGCTGGCCGTCATGAACCGTTGCGCCTCATCGGCCCAGAGGATCAGCAAGTTGTCTTTCGCACGGTCGGTCTTGGATTTGTCGAAACGGCGCAGGGCGTGATTGTAATAAAGCAGCTTCAGGAATGTGTTCACATAACGCCGTTCGGTCTGAAACTTTTGCGGCATGGTCGTGAGAATAATTTTCCCTTGGTCAATCGCCGAAAAATCAAACGTGCTTTCGCCGGTGCAAAACACCTCGGCAACTTCGGGCGTCAGGAAGTATTGCAGGTAGTTGCCGATGGTTTCACGCACTCCGCCAAATTGCTCGGCAGGTTGGGTGAGAAATCGGTCCAAAAAGTGTGCGTAAACGGCGGCACGGCGTGGCGTTTCGGTGAGATTTTCGAGATTTTCCATTTCTTCTTCGAGCAGGTCGCGATTGGATAACAATTCATAGGCGTCCAGCAAAGTCACAGGCCGGTTCAATTCAAAGAGCATTTCAAGTGCGTGCGCGATGTGGGTCTGTGCCTGGCTTTTGAAAAACCCTTTGTCCCCGCCCTGACCAAGACTCGTCGCGGTGTCCACGATGAACTTGGCGTAGGTAGAGAACGGAATACTGCGGTCGCCGGTCAGGTTGTAGCGATTCGGCGGCGTCCACTGCGCATCGGTGTCGTTTGCGCGGATTTGCAGATGAATCAAATCGTGTTCGCGGCCATAGTGACGCGCCATCGCCGCCAGCGTTTCCCAATAAACGCCTTTCTCATCAACGCACAACCCACCCCAAGTCGGTTCGTTTTGAAACACTTGATGCACCAATTGGTTGATGCCGGAGCTGGTCTTGCCAGAGCCGGTGTCGCCGGTGATGAGCCAACCCCGACAAAACTGATTCCGCTTCCACTTCAAACCGCCGAGCCGCGCGACGCAGCCTTTGCGATTTCGAGGAATGAACAAGAGCCAAACTGCGATGAACGCCAGAAGAATTCCGCCAGCTACCAAGAAATATTGCGGATTCCTCAACGCGAGCATGAGGTCTGGTGGAGGCATTATCGGACCGAACGGAACGAGGCTGAGTTTCATTTCCATGCCCTCCCAATAAAATAACCGGCCAGCAACGCGGCGAGCGTGGCGAAGATCGCGGCGGCGCGGGTGATTTTCGCGGCACGGTGAGCCGGTGACTGGCTTCGCAGCGCTTCCAGTAAAGCCGATGACTGCTGTTGAAATGTCTGCGTCGCGCCGACGAGCTTCGTGATGTCAGCGCGGAACTGCTCAAAAGACGGTATTTCCCGGCGGCGGATTTGATCCCAATGTTGCTGGTGGATGCGGAACAATTCGACAAGCAATGTCACCGCGTCGTCTTCTCGTAGCCGATGTTTATCGCGCCACTCGGCAACGGCCTTGGTGAATTCCTCGTCGAAGTCCGGCAGCTGTGTGGTGGGCTTGGACATCACTTTGAAGGCAGTAACAGGTTGGCGGCAGATTCGACTTCAGCGTAAAACCTGCGCTGCCACGTTTGGAGTCGTTGCCGGTCAAGCAGGCTGAACGCGGGATGTTTCGCCGCCGCTATGATGGTCAGATTCTCGGTGTTAAGCGCCTCAACCAGCCAGTCCTGCATCCGGCTCATGCCGATTTCCCGCGCGCCGAGCTTGTCTTTGAGCAGCGCGCGAACCTCACACGTTTCAAAGATCGTGAAACTGTCGCTGTGCGCCGCGTTGCGGACGACAACGTAGCCGCACTTGTCTCCGAACTCGTCCGTGAGCCGCTGGATTTGTTCCACGCTGTCCGACTCGTGGTTCACCGGCATGACGAGCGTCAGCTTTGCACCGAGCGCGGACAACACGGCGAACAGGTCAATTTCGGCGAAGAATTCAATAAACAGGTCGGTGGACGCGGCACGGCAGTCCATGACGACCAGATTTGCCTTTTCCAAAGCGGTGAAGATGCCGTCGAGCGCGCGGCGTTTGGACAAGTCCAGGAAGCGGGTGTCGGGATGAAACCGTTTCAACGTCGAGTTCTCGTTGTCGCTGTCAATCGCGACATGGGCAATGCCCTTGTCTTTGAGATACTGGACGAAGTTGACGGCGAAGAAGCTTTTGCCAACGCCGCCTTTGCCGTTAAGGATGAGAATCAGTCTTTTCATTGTTTTTTGGGGTGAGTTTGCGGATTTGGGCTATGCGCGGTCCGCGTGGACGATCTGCGGCAGCCTCGGAGTCGGGCGGCTCGCCGGGCACAGTGGTGGCTGGCGCCGGGAGAACGAACTTGGTTTCACCTTGCGGTTCGACGGCGGGAAGCCGTTTCCTGGGTGTGCGGCGATGTGGCCGGATGTTTTCGCCCAGCACTTCGTGACAGAAATCAGCAATGGCCGTCTTGCCGGCTGGCAGGCAATGTTGCGTGAGCAATTCAGCGATGGCACGGAACGAAGCCCGTCTCTGCCGCAACTCGACGATGACATCTTTGGCCGGCAGCAAGTTCTCGAACTTCTGTTGGTGACGCGGCGTAAATTCCGACACCGCTTTGCGGACATCGTTTGGATCAAATGCGGACATACGCGGATAATATATGGAGATGAATCGTCCGCAGTGCGGACGCGATGCAACCGTGACCTGGACATTTGACGGATTCAACACGGTCGCGGACTGTCCACGAACACGGACTGGATACGGTCATGGACTGTGCGCGGCTGCGGACTGGACGCGGACACGGATAGTTTGCGGACGTGGACTGATCACGGACGGCTTCGGCCCGGACAGGGACGCGGACAGGGACTGACTGCGGACGCGGCTGCGGGCATGGCCAGGACACGGTTACGGACTGGACACGGCCATGGTCGTGGAGTGGATGCGGACTGGTTTCGGACTGGACGCGGTCGCGGACTGGCCACGGCCACGGCCGGCTGGCCGGGCTATTACGCGGACATTCCGCGTCCAAACCGCGACCACTTCGCGGACTCAAAAACCTGCCTCCCGGCAGGAGTAAGGCGTGCCCTGTCTTAAACATGATGAGAAACACATTGCCTCCCTTGTTGCAGCAATTCATTACGCCAGGATTCCAATTGCGCGGCGACAGTTTCGATGCGTGTAGTTTGTTCAATCGTCCGGGCTTCAATGCGGCCAGGTTGTTGGTCGTGAAGCTGTGAGTCGGACAATTCGATCATCGTGTTGACGGCATTGTGATTGATGTGTTCGCCAAATTTTTTGAGCACCTCGATGGCAGTGCGAATTTGGGCTGTGGATGGTGTTTGCATAATCAGATGTGGATGCAGTGTGATGGTTTGTGCGCGAGTTCTTGCCGGTGTCCTGGTCGGCGTTTGGAAAGCCACTGTGCCCGTCTCAATTCAGTTGCCGCGACCGGATGTGCCCACGGTTCACTGAATCCGAGTCGGGCGGCTCCTTCCTCGGCTGCGAGCTTTGTGGGAGCTTCAACCACGGTGCGAAGTGGATCACCCATCACGCGGGCATATTCCCGGTCGGTGTGGTAAATGCCCCACAGTTGGTTGCCCGGCTTCAGAGTCGCGGTCGTGCTCATGGAGGCAGTTCATCATAATCCGGGGGAGCAATGGTGTGTCAGGCACACAATGACCGCGCACAGTCCGTGTAATGTCCGGGTGTGGTTACGGCAAAGACACAATACAACCTGAAAAACGCGCGGGAATACTTCGAGGAACACCTCTGCGTCGGCGATTACTACGACGAAGGGCAGCGCGTGGCCGGCGAATGGGTTGGCGTGGGGGCGGAGCGGCTCGGATTGGCCGGAAAAGTCCGCGCCGATGATTTTCTGCGGTTGTGCGAGAATCAGCATCCAGCCACTGGTGAGAAATTGACCCCGGAATTGAAGACCACGCGGATTAAGGATGGTCAGACCGTGGCCGACCGGCGGATATTTTATGACTTCACATTTTCCCCGCCGAAATCGGTTTCGCTGGCGGGCTTCCTCGGCGATGACGAGCGGATTTTCAAAGCTCACGACCGGGCGGCACGAGTGGCGTTAAAAAACTTCGAGGACTTCGCGGCAACCCGTATTCGCATCGGTGGCGCGCGTAGTGAACGGCTGACGGGCAATTTTGCCGCCGCTTTATTCACCCACGACACCTCACGCGCGCTCGACCCGCATCTGCACACGCACTGCATTGTTTTCAACGCCACGTTTGACCCGGTGGAAAACCGCTGGAAGGCGTTGGAAAATCACGAGCTTCTTCGCGCCCGAAAATTTGCCGAGAATGTCTATTATCACGAACTCGCCCGCGACCTTCGGTCTTTCGGCTACCAGATACGAAACCGGGCGCGCGGTGATTTTCAAATCGAAGGCATCCCTCAAGAATTGTGCGAGCGATTTTCCAAACGGCGTGGACAAATTGATGCGGCGCTGGACAAATTGCTGGCCGAAAAACCAGAACTCAAAGCTGGCAACATTGCCGAATTGAGGTCACGGCTTGCAGAATCAGAGCGAACTCGAAAGCAAAAGACATTAAGCCGCGATGAACTTCGGGCGTTGTGGGATGCCCAATTGAGCGAGTCTGAACGTGCGCTCATGCACCAGCTTCCAAACCAACCAACAATCAAGGTAGCGGAACAAAAAATTGTCAACGTCAGTGAGGCTATTCAGTGGGCGGAAGAACACCTGTTCGACCGCAACTCGGTTGTGCTGGAATGTCAGTTGTGGCAGGAGGCGTTGGGCCGGGCGCGTGGTGAGGGTTTTTCCGTTTCCGATCTCAAGGAATTCACCCTGCGGCGTGGCTATATCCGGGACGAAGCGCGACCAGGCGAAGTGACTCTGCGGGAAGTTTTGTTACGCGAATGGGAAATCGTTCAGACCGCGAAAGAGGGCGTCGGGGATTGTCTCCCGTTGGTGTCGAATCCCCGCCCGGCGAATCCGCAACTCGACAATGAACAACGACAAGCCCTCGAATCCTTACTGCGTTCGACAAATGGCGTTTCTGTTTTTCGCGGCGGTGCGGGCACGGGCAAAAGTTTTGTCCTGCGCGAACTGGTGGAGCAACTGCGGCAGTCTGGCCGGGGCGTGGTCGTTCTCGCGCCGCAACGTCAGCAAGTCGTGGAGATGGAGAAGGCCGGATTTCCGACGCCAACGACGGTCGCCAATTTTCTCATCAAGCGTGAACTGGCTGACAGCGCCGTCATCGTGGTTGATGAAGCGGGGCAGATTGGCGGGCGGCAGATGTTGGAGCTTGTCCGGTTGATCCATGAGCGACACGGACGGCTGGTTCTCTCCGGCGACACGCGGCAACACGGAGCGGTTGAAGCTTCGGATGCTCTGTTGGCCATTGAACGCCACGCCGGAGTGAAGCCGGTCGAACTGCACAAGATTCGTCGGCAAGACCCGGCGCTCGGTCGCGATGACGATGAACGCAAGCGCATCAAGCTGTATCGGAAAGCCGTTGAATCAGCGGCTGCTGGCAAGTTGGGCGATTCGTTTGAACGGCTCGACAAATTGGGCGCAATTGTCGCGTGTGGCATTGGCGAACAAGCAGACAAGCTCGCCGACGAATATCTCCGGCTCGCGGAGCAAAATGCTTCGGCGGTCGTCGTCTCACAAACATGGGGCGAAGTGCATCGCGTCAACTCGCGCGTGCGTGATGCGTTGAAAGGAAAAGGATTGATCGGCGCAGCAGACTTGGCGGTTCAAGCACTGGAAAGAATTGACCTCACCAACGCGCAGAAACGCGATGAGCGTTTCTATCCGCCAGAGGCCATCATCGTCTTCAATCAGAAGGTCCGCGATGCCGCACCGGGCGCGAAAGGCAAACTTGTTGGCATTTTGAAATCGAGCGTGCTCGTCGAAGTCGGCGGAAAGTTCGTAACGGTCTCGAACCGATTGCTCGACCGCCTCACGGTCTGCCAGACGCGCGAGCTTTCTGTGACAAACGGCGACCGTCTGCATCTCAAGGCCAATCGCAAGCTGGCGTCAGGCGGGCGCGTCACCAACGGTGAACTCGTCACCGTGAAATCTGTTCGCGCCGATGGCGGCGTTGAACTGACGGATGGCCGCGTCCTGGACAAATCATTCCGTGAATTTCTTCCCGGCTACGCGGTCACGTCCTACGGTTCACAGGGCAAAACCGTGGATTATGTCCTGTTTTCCGATTCGACGGTCAAGCCGGCGACGAACGCGCAACAATGGTATGTGACCATTTCGCGCGGGCGGCGTGGCATTCGCATTTTCACGCCGGACAAGCAGCAGCTTCGTGAAAATATCACCCGCTCCGGTCATCGGCCGCTGGCGATGGAATTTGCGGCCAGTTTTGTCCCGCGCGGACGGCATCGGCTTTGGAATCGCCTGCACGGTTATCTTATTCGCTTCGGTCGTCGAGCCGCCGAACGAATTTTCCGTCTCCATCTGGCTCAACAACATCAACCGAAACATCAAACCATACAAAAACATGAGCACAAAAACACCCGAATGTTGGGCCAGCGACCCACAGGCACGCGGATTACGCATTGAAGTTTCGCCAGAACGATCACTGTTGTTGCCGCACAATCATTTCATCTTTGCGGAACTCGACAGCGGCGGCGATGAGCAAAACCTCAAGCTCGTCTTTACCACGCACGAGATTTCCGTTCGCGGCCATCATTTGCGGCGGATTGAAACGGTCATGCAGCGAATGGAATTGGCGCTTCTTGCCAAGTTACCAAGCAATCAGCGGAAACTCATCACGGAAGGTCAACCAATGGTGTTGGAAATTGAGGTGACCGAAGCAACTGATGCCGAGAAGAAGGCTAAATGAATTGTTGAGGTAAATTGAAAATTTAAGGAGGAAGCCCCGTTTCCTCAGCAACCAAATGAGGCGATTTGTCTGGCCGGTTTCCGAGTGCCGGACATCTCACAAATGACTATGAGCATGTAGCGGGTAAATTCAGATGGAAGCAATGCGGTCGTAAATCGCCAGTAAAATTGGGAACGCTGACGCCGAAAGGATATTGCCAATCAACGAAGCGAGCAGGCATTTGAAAATTGACGGTGATGCCTGGCCAGATTTAGCCGGTGGGACAAATCGGCAAATTAGATAAATCAGTGTTCCCTCGACCAGCACCACCAACCCTTCGCCAATTCCGACTGCAAATGCCGGGCGCATATTTTGCTCCAGCCAAAGGAATCCCAAAAACGCCGGATATGTGAACAGATGAATGCCGACGAGCCATAAAATGAAGAAGCGTGGTTTTTTTGAACGCCAAAGCATCAACAAAATACAAACCACCTCCAACAAGATGGCGCAGACGATCAGGAAAGTGATTTCCGGCGTGAGAGGTTTTTCCGGCATCTCGATGGGGTTGGCACTCGCAGAAGCAACCGGAAGAAATGCCGCAGCGAGAAACGCCAGACGCCGAATGTAATTTTGCGTTTTCATTTTATTCCAGCTTTGGCGGCGGCTGCGGGATCAATTTCTTTGAGCTGATTTGTTGCACTCAGTCGGACATCTTCGTTGGGGTCGTTCAACAATTTTACAAAAATTGGAATCGCCTGTTGGCGCCATTGGGGGAAATTTTTGCCAATTCCATCCGTCAAATTATTGGCGGCTTCACCGCGAACTTCCGGAAACTGGTTGGTCAATCCCTTGAACAGTATTGGCATGGCGTTTGATCCCGTTCCAACCGTTGCAAGCATGGCAAACAAGGCAGTTTCCTGGTTGGTGCCGTCCATAAGCGCCTGCAATTGCGGAAGTGCCGGCGCGGCGTGTTCACCCAAAGTGATGAATGCCCTGACAGCATCAATGTTGACTTCGGGAGCGCGCAGCCCAAAGGGTGGTTGCACATAGACGATTCGTTTAAGCAATGCAGGTATGGCATTCGTTCCCATCTGCTGGAGTGCCTGTTTTGCCTCCTCGGAAAATGCGCCGTCGGTATCGTGCAACTTCAGCCATTCACCCAAGCTCTTGCCTGCAACGCTGGGGTCATCCGAAAACTGTGATTCAATCGGATGCTCGGCCTGGTATTGTTTGGTAATCAATTCTCTGGCCCTGCGAGCCAAGGCCGGATCAGGGTCTGAAGCCGACTGTTGCATCGCCGTTTGAATCTCCAAATTGGTCGCCGGGTATTGGTTGAGCAATTCTACGGATATTTTTCGCCGGTGGGAATCGGCAGACCGAAAATTTTCAAAAACAATGGGTAGGGCTTTGTCCGGCGCGATGACCACCAAGGTTTTCAATGCCTGATTAACTGTATTCGGACTTCCATGTTCCACGGCGTTGCTCAAATCTGGAAATGCCCGCATGGCGTTGGTTCCAAAATTTGCCAAAAACTTGGCGGCCCAAGAGGCGACGGTATCCTGTTTGTCTCGCAAGGCTTCAAGCAAAAGTGGTATGGCTAAATCTGGTGCCTGGGTTTGCAGGCCGATGCCCTGCACGGCGGCGAATCGAACCGAACCATCAGGGTCTTCGAGGCATTCCCGCATCTTTGCGAGATAGACTTCGTCATTATCTGTTACCCACGCGAATTGCTGGGTGGCAAAATAGCGAACCTGCACGCTCTGGTTGGTCAACGCTTGGGACACGGATGGCTCGGCGGGCGGACCGACCGCGATCAGACAGCGCACGGCAACGAAGGCGTGCTCCTTGTCATTCAGAAGTTTTGCCAATTCGGCGACGGCGGGAGCGGCATTTGTGTCCAAGGCTTCGAAGCCGGCGATGCCAAGTTGCTGCCAATCTTCCGCCGAACGCCAATGTAGGAAATCAATTCTCAGCTTTTCGCGCTGTCCGATGAGCCAGATGCTGACGGGGTCTTCCTGTGTTTCAACCAATTTTAATAACATCGGCACGGATTTCTTTGCGCCAATCGCACGAACTGCCGCTTGCGCTTCCGATAGACGTTGAGTTTCGTTCAGCGGCGTGTCGTAGCATTGCTGCAACCAACTGCTTAATGACCGTCCCTGATAACGCGGTTCGCGTGGAAACAGCAGCAGGCTGACGCCGCCCAAAGCCAGGACCAGAGCGATGAAGAAAAATATGCATTTGGTCTTCATCTGATTTTAATTTCAAACATGGTGTGACGCTTCCGCATCATGTTTGCAAGTTGAATGTGACAAATAATGCCGAGTTGAAAAATAAAAAAGGCGATTCTTCAATGTTTTGAAGAATCGCCCTGTGTGCTCGGCATTATCAAGTGCTATAGAAATATCCAAGACTGCGAAGACTGGAATGATTTGGGTTTCCAATTACGATGTGGTCGAGAACTTCGATCTTGAGAAATTGACCGGCTCGAATCAGATCACGGGTAATTTTTATGTCGGCTTCCGATGGAGTTGGATCACCGCTCGGGTGAGAATGCGCGATAATGATTGCGGCAGCACTTGCCATTATTGCCAATCTGAAAATTTCCCTCGGATGACAAAGGATTGTATCCATCGTGCCAATGGACACCAAGTAGTGACCTTTTATGCGTCGGCGGGTGTTGAGGATGAATACCACCAAACATTCACATTCAGGATTGAAGTATGGATGAGTGGCGATATGCGTTTTCCAATAGGCGGCTGCCTGATCTGGCGTTTCACAATGTTGCATGGTGTCGGGAGTGGGACATTCCCTCAATGAGACGATTTTCCATTCCTGCGGTTGAGCCGGGAATTTTACCGGCTTGACGAGTTGGTTGACGGGTTGCGGAGCGGTTGCGGGGCATCCAGTGGAGATGAGGTTTTCATTTGTGTTCATGTTTTGCGTTTTGTTCTGAAGGAGCGGGACTGCTCTCTTCACCCGCCCCGAGAGAGCAGGACCGCTCCTGACAAAACGCACCCGGCTGTGCCCGCGCCGCCGGGCAGCGGAGCATCAGCAACTGAGTGACGGCGGGCGCAAAGATGTTGCGACCGCCGGCGCGATGTTGCGCGGAGCAACCAGAGGCGCGGGTGCAGACGGGATGAACACAGATGAAGTTCTCGTCAACGGATGACGTCAGAATCAGCTATCAACCGGTGGCGGATTTCCATTCACGGGAGCGCGAAAATGAGTGTCGCAAAATTGCCAGCAACCCAAAAAATTAGTGCCAGTGGAAGTGCCAGTGATTCCCCGTGAAACCGTCATCATTTTGGCTGAATTTCCAAAGAAGCCTAAAACTTGTAGCCGGTGGTTGAGAACCCACCCCACCACCGCGAAATGCGACCAAAAAACGATCAAAAAAGTGCCAGTGAAAGTGCCAGTGAACGGGTAATAATTGAGCATTTGGTGAGTAGTTGATTGGTTTTTTCTGTGTTATGTCGGTGACTTGACACGCAGGAAAAAATGCCCGACTCTACTGGCGTTCGTTAGTTATGAGGCTGTTCGCCTCTGGTAGTGAGGTGGTGGTCGCGGGGTAATGGAAATTGAAAAAACTTCCAAAATCCGTCCGAATCCCACCCCTTCCGCCATTGTCATAGTTAATCCTCAAACGGATTAAGCACGGGCACTTCCGGGAAATCCTGCGTGTTGCGCGTGACCACGGTTAATCCCCGGCTCAAGGCAATGGCGGCGATCTGTGTGTCCGGGTAGCTGCGAGGTTTTTGTTTCAAGGCGGGACGCGAAACATATTCGCCCCATACTTTGGCCGCTTCCGCGTCAAACGGAACCACGGTCTCCCCAAACTCGCGGATAAAATGATCCACCTCCGCCAGCAAACGGACGCGCTGTTCCTTGGGCGCGTTATGCGCTCCCTGGTATCGTTCGGCTACAGCCACACTGGGGATGCCGCTCGCCTCTTCGTGCGCCAAAAGCCAGTTCAACACGCGGGCGTTGGGCCGCGGCTTGGCGACTTCGGTAATGACGTTGGTGTCGAGAAGGAATCTCAAGCGTCCTCCACAAGCCGGTGGTCGCGCGGAGCGGCTGGCACGCGGCCCAGACGACGTAGCGCCTGGATGAAGCCGCCTTTTGCGGATCGTGTCAATTTGACCACACGCATGGAATCACCATCGGCGCGCCAATCCAATACAGCGCCGGAGTCGAGTTCAAATTTCCGGCGCAATTCCTTTGGCACGACCGTCTGACCTTTGGTTGTGATGGTGCTCGTCATGGTAAGAATTTCCAACTTGGGATTCTGTTTTTCAAGTAAAAAATGAAACAATTCGATTACTGCAAGGACATTCCACTTGCAAAAAATAGGGTCAGCAGCCGTTTGCTGCCCCCTTCCGGCAGTTCGATTTAAGCATTGTATTCCCAAAGCGAAATTCGACAAAGTCGGAAGCGCGCGATAAAATCCAGCTGTGGCGAAAATGGAAGCACACCTGACAACCAAATCCGATTCGCCGAAAAATTCCGGCGCGGCGGAATTTTGGGTTGGCGGCATGAACTGCAACAATTGTGCCCGGCATGTCACCGAGGCGATCCAGGGCGTGCCCGGCGTGCGCAGCGCAACGGTGCTGCTGGATGCCGGACGCGCATCGGTGCGCTGGAATTCCGGCGCCGAGCAAAACGTTTCCGCTGTCATCGAGGCCGTTCAGAAAGCCGGTTACACGGCGAAGGAAATCCAGGCCGACACTTCCGCCGGTTGCGAAACCAGACACGCGGACTGGCAAATCAATCTTTGGCTCGGCATCACCGTCACCGCCGCGTTGATGGTTGGCGAATGGGGTTTCGGCCTCGGCCTGAAGCCGTGGTTTCAATGGCTTTCCTTTGTGCTGGCTGGCGCGGTCCAAATTTTCGCCGGGGGGAAATTTTACCGCGGCGCGTGGAACCAGCTCAAAATCGGCAGCTCGAACATGGACACGCTGGTCGCGCTCGGTTCAACGACCGCGTTTGGCTACAGCGCGTGGGCGTTGCTTGGTGGCATGGGCGGCCATCTCTATTTCATGGAAGCCGCCGCCATCATCACGCTCATCAGCTTCGGCCACTGGCTGGAGGCCCGCGTGAGCGCGCGCGCGTCGGGCGCATTGGAAAAATTGCTGAATCTCGCGCCCCAAACCGCGCGGCGTGTAGTCGCGGACGTCAGTCCGCGCAATTTTCTTGATCTGCGCCGACTCACGTCGGCGGCTACGGAAGAGCAGGAAGTTCCCGTTTCCGAACTGCAAATCGGCAATCTGGTCGTGCTGCGTCCCGGCGACCGGGTGCCGGTGGACGGCGTGGTGACCGAAGGCGATTCCGCCGTGGACGAGGCCATGCTCACCGGCGAATCCGTTCCAGTGGACAAAAAAAACGGCAGCGAGCTTTACGCCGGCACGGTGAATTTGAATGGCCGGCTCATCATGCGCGTGACGGCCACCGGCGAATCCACCGCACTCGCGCACATCATCGCCGCCGTGCAACGCGCCCAGACCAGCCGCGCCGATATCCAGCGCCTCGGCGACCGCGTGAGCAGCGTCTTCGTGCCGGTCGTCGTCGCCATCGCCGTCGTCGCCGCGTTGGGGTGGGGTTTCCTGCCGGAATCGGTCGGACGCCTTCACGATGTGCTTGCCCCGTTCCTCTGGCACGTCATGTCCCCGACCGGCCCGGCGGCGGGATTCATCATCGCCGCTGCGGTTTTGATTGTGGCGTGCCCGTGCGCGATGGGCTTGGCGACGCCCGCCGCCATCATGGCCAGCGCCAACACCGCTGCGCGCCGCGGCATCCTGATCCGGGACGGCGTGGCGCTGGAAAAGGCCGGAAAAATCACCGCCGTGATTTTCGACAAGACCGGCACGCTGACCATTGGGAAGCCGGAAGTGGCGGCGAGTTGGAGTTCAATCCCGCAGGGGGCGGGATTGTCTGGTAGCACGCTGAAGCGTGAACTCCAACAAGAACATGCCGTGCCGGAGGCCGGCGTTCCAATAGTACAAATTGCCGCCGCATTGGCTCGTAACTCCACCCATCCCATCAGCCAGGCCATTGCTAAATTGTCCGCTCAGGAAGTTGATTTGAAAGAGTGGCAGGAAATTCGCGGCGCGGGCGTCCAGGCAAAGGCGAAGATGGAGGATGGAGGATGGAAGATGGTCCGGCTCGGTTCATTAAGGTGGTTGAAAGAATCCGGCGTGGATTTGGCAGCGGGCGAAAAATTCATTGTCGAGTGGTCGCAGCAGGGCGCGACGATTGTCGGGCTGGCGGTTGAACAATCACTTTGCGGCCTGTTCGCCGTCAAGGACACGGTGAAACCCGGCGCGCACGCGGTGGTGGAACAATTGCTCCGGCAAAATTTGAAGACGTTTTTGGTGACCGGTGACAACACGTTGACCGCCGCCGGCATTGCCCGACAGGCCGGCATCGCGGCGGAGAACGTCGCCGCCGAGATGCGACCGGAACAAAAGGCGGGGTTCGTGAAAAAACTCCAGGCGCAGGGCGAGCGCGTGGCGTTCGTCGGCGACGGCATCAATGACGCGCCGGCGCTGGAACAGGCCGACCTTGGCATTGCCGTGAGCCGTGCCAGCGACCTCGCGCGCGAGGCGGCGGACATCATTTTATTAAAATCGGAGATTGAGACCGTGCCGGAGGCGCTGGGCCTGGCGCGGGCGACGTTGCGGACGATCAAACAGAATTTGTTCTGGGCGTTTTTTTACAACGCGCTCGGCGTGCCGCTGGCCGCGCTGGGATTCATCAGCCCGATTTTGTGCGCGGCGGCCATGGGCGTGTCGGACTTGATTGTGATTGGCAACGCGCTGCGGTTGTTGCGCTGGCGTTAAGCGCAACGGCGCGGTCAATGGATGGGAAGTTTTACCGGTTCTCCGCTGATTTCCAGCACCACCCAGTCCGCGCCCAGATCTTTGAAACGCACCGGAATGGGACCGTCGGGCGTTTGCGTCAAGGCCGTTTCGCCAAGGAAAATGGTATAAATCTTCGTCCCGACTTGAATTGTCACCGCTGATTTGGCGGCGTTTTCGGTGACGCCTTTCACGGCAAAATATTTGGCAATTACTTCCACCGGTTTTGCCGGACTCTGTGCTGCTGAGTTGGTGGGTGTGCTTGGCGCCGGTTGATTGGTTTTGGGCGCGGCTGCTTCCGGCGGTTTTACCGAGTTGGTGGACGCGCCCGATGCGGGCAGGTTTGTCATGCGGGCAGCCCCTTTGGCCGGTTTGGTTGAGTTGGTGGGCACGCTGGAGGCGGATGGGTTTGCCTTTTTGTCCGGCAGGTTTGTTTTGATGGCAGCTTGATATTCTTTTTTTATTTCCTGCTGCTGCGTGACGTTTTCAAATTCTTCGGAGTTTCTGGCCGACGGCCGCAATTCGCCCATCAGCGATCCCAGGATGAAGAGGTTCACGCCGAACAAGAGCGCGTAGGAAATAAAGGCGGTGAAAAGGACGTCAACATAAGGCGCTTGGGTGACTTTTTTAAGGCACAGCAACAGCACGGTGCACACAATCGGAGTGGAAATGTAAGAGGCAAAGTAAATTCCGATGAAACGGCCAACGGTCAGTTGCAGGATCTGGTCCAGGCCGGTCGTGAGCGCGGCCGTTCCCAGCAACCCCAGAAAATTGTATGCGAATCTTTGGTCGAGCTTTTGAATCTTGATCATGCCCCAAAGCAGTCCGAGCAGGACCACCGTTTGAATGGCGAACTCGATGAGCCGGGACAGAAGGATGCCAGACATTGAGTTATTCTTTGTCGGGGCCGGCCCAAATGACAATGTTTTTCTTGTCGTAATCCGCATTGCCCTGGTCCGTGTAAAACCCAGGGGCGAAGTTGCGGCGGGTGTTTGGGCGGCAATCAAAGAGTGGCGGCGTGGCAACGGGCTTCCGGCATCTTGCCGGAAGATCTGAGAGGGTTCGCTCTGCCAGCAAGATGCTGGCAGCAAGTTTATTCCGCGCCGTTGCCGGATTCAGCCTTGCGTTCCCAGCGGCGGGGGGAGCGTTCAGGCAGACTGGTGTCCACCTTGGCGTAATAAGTTTCCTCGCCGAACTGCGCGTCGGCTTCCTGCTGCAATTGCTGCGACGGCGTGACATTGAATCGCTCGTTTGTGTCCACGAAGATGACCCCGCCTCCCGGACGCATAAAACACAGCAGCAACGGGCATTTGCCGGGATGCGCTGCAACCAGTTTCCGCACGGATTCCAACTGTTCCGGTTTCAGGTGCGCCGTGTGCAGCCGCAGATGAACCTGTTTGGTGAATTTCTTCGGCGCGTCCTCCAGCGGCATGATTTCTTGTGGAAATATTTTCGGACGGTCGTCGCCGGTGTTCACTTCACCGATGACAAGGATGGCTTTGTTTGGGGTGAGCCATTCGCGATATTTGTCGTAGTTCTCGTTCATGCAAAGAATCTGCACCGAGCCTTCGAGGTCTTCGAGCATGACCATCGAGTAAGGCTTGCCGCTCTTCTTCGACACGCCGTTTTGGACCGCGGCGATCAATCCGCCGATGCGCGTCAGGCTGCGATTCGGCAGTTCCGCGAGCTTCGCCGTGTTCGTCAGCGCATATTTCTCCAGAATCGGCGCGAAGGGCGTCAGCGGATGGCCGGTGACGTAAAATCCAAGCAACTCTTTTTCATGCGCCAGCAGTTCGTGCTGGGGCCATTCGGGCAGGTTGCTGATGGATTCCGGCATGGGCGGCGCTTTTTCCTCCAGCGCGCCGAAGAGCGAACTTTGTCCGCGCTGGCGGTCGGCGGCGATGCTGGCGGCGCGTCCCAAAGTGCGTTCGATTTGTGCGCAAAGCGTGGCGCGCGTCTGCCCAAAGCCGTCACAGGCGCCGGATTTGATGAGTGCCTCGAGAATTTTGCGATTCACGGTGCGTCCGTCCACGCGCTCGCACAGATTTGAAAGCGAGGTGAATTTCCCGCCGTCGTTGCGTGCTTTCAAAATGGTTTCCACCGCGACTTCGCCCACGCCCTTGATGGCGGCGAGGCCGAAGCGGATGCCTTGATGTTGTGGCACAGGCCTCTGGCCTGTGTCTTTATCCGCAGAATTCACAGGCTGGAAGCCTGTGCCACGTTCCGCCGGCGCGAAATAGACCTGGCTTTCGTTCACATCCGGCTGCAAAACCTCAATGCCGAACTCTCTCGCTTCGTTGATGTACTGGCTCAACTTGGCGGTGTCCGCCATGTCGTTGGTCATCATCGCGCAGAAAAATTCGACCGGATAATTGGCCTTCAGGTAGGCGGTCTGATACGCGACGATGGCATAAGCGGCGGCGTGCGATTTGTTGAAACCGTAGCCGGCGAACTTTTCCAGCAAATCGAAAATCTCATTCGCCTTTTTTTCGGGGATCTGGTTTTTCTCCCTGCAGCCTTTGACGAAAATGGCGCGTTGCTTGGCCATCTCTTCCCGCTTCTTTTTGCCCATGGCGCGCCGGAGCAAATCCGCGCTGCCGAGCGTGAACCCGGCCAGCACCTGCGCGGCCTGCATCACCTGCTCCTGGTAAATTAAAATCCCGTAGGTTTCGCGCGCAATCGATTCAAGCAACGGGTGCTCGTATTTGATCTCGATTTCACCATGACGCCGTTTGATGAATTCCGGAATCAGTTCCATCGGGCCGGGCCGGTAAAGCGCCACCAGCGCCGTGATGTGTTCGACGGAACTGATTTGAAACTTGCGGCACAAATCGCGCATCCCGCCGGATTCCAACTGGAACACGCCGAGCGTTTCCGCGCGATTGAGCAGGTCATAGGTTTTTGGGTCATCGAGCGGCAGATGGTCAATCGGCACCTCGATGCCGTGTGTGCGTTTGACCATTTCGCATGTGTTGCGAATGACGGTGAGCGTCTTCAGGCCGAGAAAATCCATCTTCAGCAGGCCCAGCTCGCCGACGGGGTTCATCGCGTATTGGGTGACCAGCGTGCCGCTATCGTCCTGCTTGAGCGGCAGCAGGTTCACCAGCGGCTGGTCGCCAATGACAACGCCGGCGGCGTGGACGGAAGCGTTGCGCGTGATGTCTTCGAGAATGAGCGCGGTGTCAATCAACTCGCGCGTGACCTCCTCGGTATCGTAGGCCGCCTTGAATTCCGGCGATTGCTTGAGCGCCTTCGTCAAATCCATTTTCAAATCGAACGGAATCATCTTGGCCAGCCGGTCGCACTCGCCGTAGCTCAACCCCATTACGCGGCCCACGTCGCGCACGACGGATTTCGCGCCCATCGTGCCGAAGGTGATGATTTGCGCGACGGAATCACGGCCGTATTTTTCGCGGACATACTCGATGACATCGGCGCGCCGGTCGTCGGCAAAATCAATGTCAATATCCGGCGGGTTGACGCGCTCGGGGTTGAGGAACCGCTCGAACAGCAGGCCGTAACGGATGGGGTCCACGTTGGAAATTTCCAGCAGGTAGGTGACGATGGAACCGGCGGCGGAACCGCGCGCCACGCAGGCAATGCCGTGTTCGTGACCGTAACGGATGAAATCGCCGACAATGAGAAAATAACTGGTGAAACCGGTTTTCTCGATGACCGTGAGTTCCAGCTTCAACCGATCCAGCACCGCCTTGATGGCTGCGGCGACGGCAGGGTCTTTTAATGTAGGGCAGGCTTCCAGCCTGTCTCCATCTTTTCGGTCATCCGAAGTTTGAGACAGGCTGGAAGCCTGTCCTACGTTATAAGTCGGCAACCGTTTGGGGTCATCAATTCCCTCAACGACGAATTCCTTGCCCTCGGCTTTGGCGTGAATCGTATAGCGCTTGAGCAACCCTTCCGCGATCAGCTTGCGCAGATAACCTTCGCGCGTGAAATGTTCCGGCGGCGCAAAAACCGGGAAGTGCAGTTCGCTGGTGGCCTTTGGAAACTTGATTTCCAAGTTGCACTTCCCGGCGACTTCGAGCGTGTTCTTGATGGCCTCCGGCGTGTCGGCAAAGCGCGCCTTCATTTCCTCCGCCGTGCGCAGGTAAAACTGCTCCGGCTCGTAGCGCATCCGTTTCGTGTCGGCAAGCTGCGTCTGCGTGCCGATGCAAATCAGGCAGTCGTGGGCATGCGAATGGCTTTTCTCGATGTAATGAACGTCATTCGTTGCGATGAGTTTGAGGCCGAATTCCTTCGCCCACAGGATCAAATGCTTGTTGACCTTCGCCTGTTCCGCGATGCCGTGGTTTTGCAGTTCGAGGTAAAAATTCTCCGGGCCAAGCGTCTGCTTGAACCAATCCACCGCGTCGCGCGCCTTGTCCAACTGGTCTTTGAGGATCCAATCCGGGATTTCGCTCGCGAGACAGCCGGACATGGCGATCAAGCCTTCCTTGTGCGCGGCCAGGATTTCCTTGTCAATGCGCGGCTTGTAATAATAGCCCTCCAGATGCGCGGCGGTCGTGAGCTTGATGAGGTTTTTGTAGCCGGTCTCGTCCTTCGCCAGCAATCCAAGATGATGATAAACATCGCGCCCGCCGCTGCTGGTTTTCTTTTCCAGCCGGCTGCCGGGTGCGACATAAACTTCGCAGCCGATGATGGGCTTGATGCCCTTTTCGCGCGCCGCCTTGTAAAAATCAATGACGCCGTGCATCGCGCCGTGGTCGGTGATGGCGAGCGCGGGGAATTTCAGTTCATGCGCTTTGTCCACCAGCCGGTCCAGACGGCAGGCGCCATCGAGCAACGAATACTCGGTGTGCAAATGCAAATGGACAAAATCGGCGTGCGACATGGAGACAATTTAACTTTTCACCGCCAAGACACCAAGACGCAAAGTTTTGAAAAATTGACAAAAATGACGGCGGCTGCCTTAACCCACACGTGGCAAAAAATGTTTCACGTCCTCCCTCAACCCGGCCTTCTCCCCAAGGAGAAGGAGAATCATCCGCCGTCTCTTTGAAAAACCTGCGACTGGGTTGGCCGGACGGTCTGCCGATAATAAACAAGCGTGTAATGGCGCTTCCTTCTCCTGGGGGAGAAGGTCAGGTTGAGGGCGAGCGTCAAAAACTGGGGCGAGAAGACTATTTTGCAGCCCATGTGCCGACCCGCTTGCGAACCTCATCAATGGAAACCCCTTTGCCGGCATCAATGTCATGGACGGCTTCATCCAGCGAGCGCAGCAGGCGTTGTTCTTCCAACACCGTCAGTTCCGGCTCGCTTTGAGAATTGAGCCAGAGTTGCAAAGCCTTCCGTTCGCGGTTCGGAAGCCGGGCGACGGCGTCTTGAATTTCAACCAACGTGCTCATGGCAATGGAAAACTACCGCGCCGTTCCCATTTTGGCAAACGGCAATTCCCGTCATGCGCCTTGTCCACCAGCCGGTCCACCCGGCAGGCGCCATCGAGCAGGGAATACTCGGGGTGCAGATGAAAATGGACAAAATCGACGTGTGGCATGAAGAGAGTTTAACTTTTCACCACCAAGACACCAAGACGCAAAGTTTTTGAAAAATTATCGAAACGACGGCGGCTCCTTAACATAGCCACGTGGCAAAAAATGTTTCACGTCCTCCCTCATCCCGGCCTTCTCCCCAAGGAGAAGGAGAATCGATCGCCGTCTTCTTTGAAAACCCAGCGACTGGATTGGCTGGATGGTCTGCCGAAAATACACAAACGTGCAATGGCGGTTCCTTCTCCTGGGGGAGAAGGCTGGGATGAGGGCGAGCGTCAAAACAACCTTTTCATTCTTCCAGATGTCCGCTGGGTCTCGAAATCCCCGAGCCAAGAAAGAGCATTAGGTTCATTGCACCTCAATCCTACCCGGGCATCTGAACGAAACAATGCAATGCACAACTGGCCGTTTATTTCTTAAAAAAATCCTTGATGACGGCGGCCACGCGCTGGATTTGCGGGTCGGTCAATTCAGGGAAAATCGGCAGGCTGAGGCATTCACGCGCGGCTTTTTCGGCAACGGGAAAATCGCCGAGCTTGTGGCCGAGGCTGGCGTAGCACTTTTGCAGATGCAGCGGCAGCGGGTAATGCAGCGCGCAACCGACGCCGCTGGCTTCGAGATGTTTTTTCAAGTCATCGCGGCGCGGGTGGCGCACGACGTAGAGATGATACGCACTTTCGGCCCAGGCAGCCTCGCGCGGCAGTTGCAACGGCGTGTCCGCCAGCAGTTCATGGTAGCGATGGGCCACGCGGCGGCGTTCCGCCGTCCATTTCGTCAGATGTTTCAGCTTCACGCCGAGCACTGCGCCTTGAATGCCTTCCATCCGATAATTGTATCCGACTTCGTCGTGATAATAACGCACGGTGGAGCCGTGCTCGCGCAGGGCGCGGGCGCGCTTGTCAAAAGCCGGGTTGTTCGTCACCAGCGCTCCGCCTTCGCCGCACGCGCCGAGGTTTTTGCCCGGATAAAAGCTGAAGCAGGAAATTTCGCCGAACGTGCCGACAATTTTGCCCTTGTATTTCGCGCCGTGCGATTGGGCGGTGTCCTCGACGAGCGGCAATTTATGTTTGCGGCAAATTGCCAGGATCGGATCGAGGTCGAACGGATGACCGTAAAGATGCACCGGCATGACGGCCTTGGTGCGCGGCGTGATGGCGCGTTCGACCAGCTTGGGGTCGAGATTGAAGGTGGCGTCGTCAACGTCCACAAAGACCGGCTTCGCGCCGACGTAGGAAATGGCCCAGCTCGTCGCGACGAACGTGAATGGCGTGGTGACGACCTCGTCGCCGGGGCCGACACCGAGCAGCAGCATCGCCACGTGCAGCGCCGAGGTGCCGCTGTTGAACCCGGCGCAATGTTCCGCGCCGATGAACTTGGCGAAGTCCTTTTCGAACTGCGCCACGTCGGGGCCGAGGCAAAAGGAGCAGTTGTCAATTGTCCGCGCAATGACGGCGTCCAGTTCTTTGCGGAGCGGGCGCAATTGCGCCACGAGGTCGAGATAAGGAATTTTGTCGTTCATTTCGCCGCTGAAAATAATCCGGTTGTGCGGCGATAAACAATCCAAATATTCCGTGGTTGGTTGCAACGCCGCTGTAATTGAGTGTTTTCATCCCGGCTTTAAAAGATTTTGCAGGCAGGTGAAAACCTGTTCTGGCGTGATGGCTGCGAGGCAATGATTCGCACTCTGGCAAATGCTGACATTGCCACAGGAACACAAACTTCCCGTCAGGACCTGATGCTGTTCGCCGATGGGCGCCCACCGCACGGGGGGACTCGGGCCAAACAGCGAAATCGTCGGCACGCCCAGCCCGGCGGCAAAATGCAGCGGTCCGGTGTCGCCCGAGACAAACCCTGCGGCGCGCTTGAGAACGGCAAGATACAAGGCCAGGTCGGGAATCGGCTGCAACCCCGGTGCGTCCGGGGCCAGCCGCTTGAAATTGCCCAGCAATGATTCCTCGCGTGCGCCGGTGCCGGTGGCGAAAATCAATTTGAGTCCGGCAGCGGCGGCCAGTTGATAAAGCGCCACCCAATGCGTCAACGGCCACTCCTTTTTCGGCTGGCTGGATGCCAGGTGGCAGATGATTTTCCGCTCCGGCAGGAATTTTTGAGCAGCGGCGGCCAGGGCCGGGTCGGTGTGAATTTCCGGTTCGAGCGAACCGGGGGCGATGTCCCACGCGGAAAGCAGATGCATCATCCGCGACGACTCGTGCTCCAGTTTGTTTTCCCGCACCACGCGCTGGTGGTAGCAAAATCGGCGGCCAAAAAATCCGCCGCGCTGCGCCCAGCCGAGCCGCCGGCGCGCGCCGATCAGAAAACTCAAGATGGCGCCGCGATCATTGCTGGCGAAATCCACCGAGCGGTCGAAGCGTTCGCGGCGCAGCGCGCGGACCACCGGCCAGGTTTGGCCCAGGCTCGCGCTTCCGCGCCGGCGCGGCATCGGCCAGACGCGGTCGAGCCACGGCAGATGCTGGAACAGCGGCGCGATTTCCTCCGGCACCAGCAGATGCAATTCACCGTTCGGACAGTGGCCGCGAATCGCCCGCAGCGCCGGGGTCATCAGCACCGCGTCGCCGAAGTATTTGAACTGGAGGGCGAGAATTTTTTCGGGCCGCGAGCGCATGGTGCAAACTAGTGACACGGGCATCCTGCCGGACCGTTTGAACGCAGAGGCGCAAAGCTCGCAGAGGTTCGCGGAGAAAACCCAAAATTTGGACAAGTTGGAATGGGAATGAAGCTCTGCGATCCTCCGCGTTCTCCGCGTCTCTGCGTTAAAAAATGCTCCCGCCCGCAGCGTGGTTTCGGTTTGGAGCTGAACAGGCGAGATGCCTGTTTCACTGGATTTTCGGGCCGCGCGTTCACGACGCAAATTGCAGTTCGTAAAGTTTTTGATAAACGCCGCCGTGTTTGATCAACTCATCATGCCGGCCCGTTTCAACGATGCGGCCCTGGTCCAGGACGACAATCACGTCGGCGTGGAAAATGGTGGAGAGCCGGTGGGCGATGCAAATAGTCGTGCGACCTTTCATCAGTTCGTCGAGCGCGGACTGCACGGCGCGTTCGGATTCGGTGTCGAGCGCGCTGGTGGCTTCATCGAGGACCAGAATGGGGGCATTTTTCAGCACGGCGCGGGCGATGGCGAGCCGCTGGCGCTGGCCGCCGGAAAGGGAAACGCCTTTTTCACCGATGACGGCGTCGAAACCTTCGGGCCTTTGCGTGATGAATTCGTAAGCGTGGGCGTGCTTCGCGGCGGCGCTGATTTCCTCGTTCGTCGCGCCGAGGCGGCCGAGTTCGATGTTCCGGCGGACGGTGTCGTTGAACAAAATGTTTTCCTGCGCGACGACGGCGATTTGATTCCGCAGGTCGCGCGTGGAAACGTCGCGCAAATCCACGCCGCCGATTTTGATCGTGCCGTGCACGGGGTCGTAAAAACGCAGGAGCAAATTGGCCAGTGTGGTTTTGCCGGAGCCGCTGGCGCCGACCAGCGCGACCAGCTGGCCGGCTTTGACGGTGAGGTTGATGTTTCGCAACACCGGCTTTTCGCCATAGTTGAAATCAAGGTTTTCAAACACGATGTCGGCCTTGTCCGCATGAAGCATTTTGGGCGCGTCAGGTTCCGGCACGGAATTTTTCAGGGCGAGCAGCTCAAAGACGCGTTCGCTGGCGGCGCGCGCCTGGTGAAGCTGGTTGTGCAGCCGCGTGAGCGACTTGATGGGCGGGTAAATCATCACGATGGCGAGGATAAACATGAAGAAATCCGACGCCTTGGGCCGCTGGTCGGCCGGCAGGCTCTGCACATAAAAGAAAACCAGCGCGATCCCCGTGGCCCCGAATAATTCCATGAGCTGGCTGGGAATTTCGTTGGCGCGGAGGACGCGCATGAGCTGGCTGACGTATTTTTTGGTCGTGGCCTTGAATTGTTCGATAACGGTGGCTTCCAGGTTGTAGGCTTTGATGACACGGTTGCCGGTGAAGGACTCATGCATGAGATTGGTCAGCTCGGCGTTGTATTCCTGAACGGCGCGGGCGGATTTGCGGACCTTGCGTCCATAAATAATGATCGGCACGATGCACACGGGGAAAACCACGATGGACACCAGCGTCAACATGGGCTGGAGGATCAGCAGGACGACGAGCGTGCAAAGGATGGTTACCGGGTCTTTGACGGCGGAGGCAAACGAACTGCCAACGATGCTGTAAAGCACCTGCGTGTCGTTGGTGATGCGCGCGATCAAATCGCCAGTGCTGGCGCGGTTGAAAAATCCTAGCGAAAGATTTTGCAGGTGACCGAACAGTTTTGTGCGGATATCGGCGATGGCGTGCATGGCCGACCAGTTCGTCAGATAAACACTCAAGTAGGACAGTGTGTTGCGGAGCAGCACGATGGCGGGAATGGCGCCCGCCACCAGCGCCCAGCCCAGTTGCGAGGTGGGGGCGGGCAATTCCGGCGCCGCCGAGACCAGCCGATCCGTGAAGGGATGAATCCAGTGCGGTGTCTTCGCCAGATGTTCGGCGAGCTGTTCGTGGAAATTGGTCGAGCCGGTGAAAATTAGGTCCATAACCACCTTGGCGGCACCCAGCATCACGCCATTGGTCAGGCCGTATAAAGTGCCGCAAAACAGGCCGAGGAAAAAGCGCCCGCGATAAGGCCGGACGAAGCCCCAGAGTTGGCGTAAAAACGCGGTCATTGAGATCGGGATTGTGGTCTTTTGCCTCATCTTGTGCGAGAACTTTTCCCCCAACCGGTCTTTTCGACGAAAGCTTGCCAGATGCCCGGCCAACCGGGAAGATTTGCCCGAAACAATCCGTCAATTTCCGAAATCCATGCGGTCGGCTGATAATAAAATCCTCGTCATTGGACTGCGAACCGGCCGGCTGGCGAACCGGCTGGTGTTGTTTGCCAATGTCATCGGCTTTGCCGCCGAACACGGCCATCGCGTCGTTAATGTCGCCTTTCATTCCTACGCCCATCTCTTTGAAAGCACGCGCCGGGACATCTATTGTCGCTATCCCGTCGCCCGGCACCGGAGCCTCTTCGACGTGATCCCGGGCATGGCGCCGGCCATCCGCAAGTCGAGGATTTTCTACCAGTTCATCCGCCGGGCCAGCGAGTGGAACGACCTTTTTCCGATCCTGGGCAAAAGCGTGTTCACCCTCCGGGAGGTTTCCAGTCAGACCATTTTGCTGGACGCTCCGGAGGTGCAATCCCGCATGGCCGACGCCAAAATAGTTTTTGTGCATGGCTGGCGGATTCGCGCGCCTGAATCCGTGCGGCGGCAGGCAGACAAAATCAGGGATTATTTCCGGCCTGTTGCCGGACTCGAAGCCGCCAGCCGGCAGGTGGTGGGGCGGCTGCGGCAGGTGGCGGAAGTGATTATTGGGGTTCATCTCCGCCAAGGCGATTATCGCACATGGAAACAGGGGCGATACTTTTTCCCGCCCGAACGGTATGCCGCCTGGATGCGCGAACTGGCCGCACAATTTCCCGGCCGCAAGACGGCTTTTTTCGCATGCAGCGATGAACCGCGACAGGCGTCGGAATTCCCCGGGCTCGCGGTTGCGATTGGCACCGGACCGCCGATCGTGGATTTATATGCTCTGGCCGGATGTGATTATATTTTGGGCCCGCCCAGCACCTTTTCGCAATGGGCGTCCTTTTACGGCAACAAGCCGCTGTATCACCTCCGCAGTGGCGACGACCGGGTTGAACGCGAAAAGTTCCGCGTTTCCCATCTGGAGGAGATACCCTGATGCCTCGGAGTCACACGGCAAATGAGCGCCAGCCGACAAGTGTCAAATTGCGCCCTTTCGAAGACGGGCGGCTGGATTCCATTGCGCGTCAACTCCCGGTTTGATAATTCTGTGGCAGAATGAAGATTGCTTTTCTGGTCACCGACCTCCGTGAATGCGAGTGCGGCTATTCCGAAGTGACCCCCCGTTTCCCCGGGGGGATTGCTTCCTTGTTCGACGGTTTTGCGCGCCTGCCCGAAGTGGAGGTGCATGTAATCTCGTGCTTGCAACGGCGTGTGCAATCGCCGGAGAAATTGGCAGACAACCTCTGGTATCACGCGTTACATGTGCCGAAAATCGGCTGGCTGCGCACCGGTTATCAAGGTTGCATCCGTGCCGTCCGAAGGAAGCTGCGTGAGATTCAACCGGACATTGTGCATGGATCGGGGACGGAGCGGGATTGTGCCATCAGCGCCGTGTTTTCGGGCTTTCTTAATGTCGTGACCATTCAAGGGAACATGGCGGAGCTGGCGCGTTTGTTCAAGGCTCCCATGGGAAGTTATTACTGGCTGACGGCCCGGCTTGAAAACTTCATCCTGCCGCGCACGGCCGGGGTGTTTTGCAATTCATCTTACACAGAAGCATTGGTCCGACCCCGCGCCCGGAGAATCTGGCGGGTGCCACATCCCCTGCGACAGGCTTTTCTCGATCCGCCCCCGAATCCGGAACCACGTCCCTGCATTTTGCTGAATGTGGGGGTCATCTCTCCGCGAAAACGCCAGTTGGAGTTGTTGGAGGTGGCCGAGGCGCTTCATCGGCAGGGGTTGAAGTTCGAATTCCGTTTTGTCGGTATTACCTACCCCGCCGCCGCGGCATACACAGAGGCGTTTCTTAAGCGGATCAAACCGATGGAGTCGGCAGGATATGCGCGCTATCTGGGCACGCCGCCGGACGATGAATTGCTTCATTACTATGACTCGGCGGCAGCCATGGTACATTTTCCAACCGAAGAATCCTTCGGCATGGTGGTGCTGGAAGGGCTGGGGCGGGACTTGAAGTTTTTCGGCGCGCAGCTGGGAGGCATTGTGGACCTTGCGAAAGACATGCCCGGAGCGGAACTTTTCGCGCCGGATGATTGGCCCGGTTTGACCGCCGCCATTGCCCATTGGATTGCCGGGGGACATCCCCGGCCCACGGGCACGGCCGCCCTCATCCGGGAACGTTATCATCCCGAAACCATTGCGAGGCGGCACGTGGAAATTTATCGGGAGTTGCTCAATCTCTCCTCCTGAAAACGTCCGGGTCGTTGAATAAGGAAACCAGGAAAGCAGGAAGGGGAGCTGGTTCACTCCCTGTTTGTTCGAGTATTTCGAGCCTTTGTGGTTCAAATCCCCTTATTTGGGATCTTACTCTTGGTCTCATGGATTCCTTATTGAAGCATCCTGACCCTGATAATTTGACCTTGCTCTGCCCACCCAATCAGGTACTTAACCGCCCATGCCAAAGCAAAGTTGGGCGGAATGTGCCGGGTTTATGTTGAGTCAATTGCGAACTTCTTTATCGTGGTTTTGGTCCCTCGAAGCCAGGCTGAAGGGCGTCAGGGTGGGCCGGGGCGTCATCTTTGTCGGGCGGCCGCTCATCAGTGTGGCCAAAGGCTCCCGGCTTCAACTCGGGAACAACGTGAAAATCAACAGTTCGCTCCGGGCCAATCCCCTCGGCTGTTTCCAGCCGAGTGTTCTCAGGACATTGTGTCCGGACGCCGAGCTTGTTTTGGAAGCGAATGCGGGCATCAGCGGGTGTGTTCTCTGTGCGGCCAATTCCATTCAAATCGGTGAAGGCACCAACATCGGTTCCGGAGCGTTATTAATGGACACAGATCTTCACCAACCCGCCGGCCAGTGGGATTGGGGCAATGACCCCGGACGGGGGGCCAGGCCAATTCACATTGGACGCGGCGTGTTTATCGGCGCCCGCGCCATCGTGCTCAAGGGCGTCACGATTGGTGACCGGGCCGTGGTGGGGGCGGGAGCCGTGGTCACCAAACCCGTTCCGCCACGCCACTTTGCCGTGGGCAATCCCGCCCGGATCGTGCCTATTCCGGACACCTATTTTACGGCGGGACCGGAAACGCAATTGGATTGAGTGGGAACAATTCTTGCGAAGGGTTCAATGCCTCGGATATAGTGAATTCAAGTGAATTCAATCACATGACGAATCCGTGGTTAAAATAATGGGAATGAAGAATGAATAATGCCCCGGCCATTCTGAGAACGTTAATCATCTACGCGGTGTGCGCGCCGGTGGCGGTGTTTATCGGTTATCTGCTGGCCAACCCGCTGGATTATTCAACCGTGGCCTTGTATGGCATCGCGGCGCTGGTGTTGTGTTCTCCCCTCCTGCTCCGCTGGCATTACTGGCTGCTGTTGTTGTCCTGGAGTTTGTACATGAACCTGTTTTTCTTGAAGGGGTCGCCGCCGCCATGGTTGGTAATGACGGTGATTAGTCTGGTCATTTCAGTATTGCAGCGGGCCCTGAGCCGGCAGAGCCAGTTTATCAAGTTGCCGGCAATAACACTGCCGTTGATTGTTTTGGCCGCGGTGGTGCTGGGCACCGCCAAATTGACCGGTGGATTTGGACTGCGGATGTTGGGCAGCGAAGTCTATGGCGGGAGGAAATATATTTTCATCATCGGTGCGATTTTAAGTTACTTCGCGTTGACAGCGATACGAATTCCACCCCACCGCGCGAGGTTGGCGCTGGCGTTGTTTTTTTTGGGGGGTGTCAGCGCCATCATCGGGGAGCTTTACCTGGTGCTGCCGTCCGGGTTTAATTTGCTTTTCTGGTTTTTCACACCGGATGATTATGCGACATCCAGAGACATAACCGGAGAGCTTATGGTAACCCGGTTTGCCCTCGCAGTGCCATTCGCAACCGCAGTCACCTCATACATGCTGGCTAATTACGGGATTCGGGGCATGTTTTTGGCGCGCAAGCCGTGGCGATGGATCGTCTTTGGGTTGGTTTGCCTGGTGGGATTGATGGGAGGATTCCGTGGTTTTGCGGGTAGCGTTGCCTTGATCTTTTTAATCCAGTTTTTTTTGGAGGGAATGCATCGGACGAAGTTGCTGTCAATTTTTGGGATGCTCGGCATAGCCGCGACGCTCCTGATCATTCCCCTGGCTCCGAAGTTGCCTTTGTCGGCTCAACGGGCTTTGGCATTTTTACCCCTGCCAATAAACCACGATGCGGAGATGGACGCAAAAGATAGCTGGGATTGGCGCACCAAAATGTGGCAGGCTCTTCTGCCGCAAATTCCCAAGCATCTCCTCCTGGGCAAAGGCTGTGGTTTTTCAGCGGATGATTTTCAGTTTATGGGACATGATACCGCCTTTCGCAACGTGGCGGATGCCAGCCAGCAAGGTCTGGCACTGTCCAGCGATTATCATAATGGCTGGCTTTCCGTGCTCCTGACCTTTGGCCTTTGGGGGATGATAGCCTTTCTTTGGTTTGCGGTGGCGGCAATTAATGTGCTGTATTGCAACTACCGCTATGGCGACGCGTCATTGCGAACCGCCAACGCCTTTCTGCTGGCCTCCTTTGTTGTGCGGTTCCTGATGTTCATGTCCGTGTCGGGCACGGGGCTGCACATGGATCTTTATGCCTTCGTCGGTTGGCTCGGTTTGAGCGTCAGCCTGAACGGAGGAATATGCCACCAGCCTGCGTTCCAGCCGGCCGCAGCCCAAAAACCGGCCGCTTTGACCAGACCTTTTCCGCGACCCCGTCCAGCCTTTCAGCGGTAAGGAACAGCCGCTGGCGGGTTTGCACCGCGCCTGCCTTGAAACCAAAATTACTCATCATCGAACTGTGGGGGCTGGGCGACCTCGTCATCGCCACGCCATTTTTGCGCGCCGCGGCGGAACGCTTTGAGGTGACGCTGCTGGCCAAGCCCTTCGCGCTTGATTTGCAGCCTCGTCTCTGGCCGGGTGTGAAAGTTGTCGCGTTCACCGCGCCGTGGACGGCCTTCAAACACAAATACCAGTTTTGGCGCTGGCCGCTGTTGGAAATAACCCATTTGCGCCGGAGGCTGGCGGCGGAACGGTTTGACTTCGGCCTCGCCGCGCGCTGGGATCCGCGGGATCATTTGCTTTTGAAAATATTCGCCGTAAAAACCCGGCTGGGCTTCCCGCGCCTGCGCAGCCGGATTTTTTTAAGCCAGCCGCTCGAGCGTCCCGAACCCCAGGCGCACCGTTACGAGTCCTGGCGCGTCGTCGCACAGGATCTGAACCTCCAGCTTCCGCCCCGCGATAAAATCTCCCTGCCCGCCGTGCAGGGCCGCGAAACGGTTTTGATTCACACGGGCGCCGGACAACCCATTCGTGTGTGGCCGTTGGAACGTTACCAGCGGCTCGCGGCGCGTTTGCGCCAAAAAAAAATTCAAACGCAAATTGCGTGCGACCCGAACCAGCGTGCCTGGTGGTTGGGCGCCGGTGAGGCGAAGGTGGTGACGCCGTCCACCGTGACGGAATTGCTCGCGTTGATTGATCAAGCGGGGGCATTCATCGGCAATGACTCCGGCCCCGGACATCTGGCGTCCTTTTGCGGCGTGCCGACCTTTACCATTTTCGGGCCGCAATTGCCGGAGTGGTTCGCGCCCCTGCCTTTGGTGGCGGAGTGGATTGAAGGCAAAGCCTGCCCTTACAAACCGTGCTCGGATTATTGCCGGTTTCCGACGCCGCACTGTCTATGGAATGTCAGTGAGGACGAGGTCTGGCAACGGGTGGAAAAATTTGTCGCCGCGCATCTGCCGACACGCATCTGAGGGCCAAATCCGGCATCGCCGGCAACCTATGGCCGGTCGCGTGATGGCGCAGCCTTTTCGCCCTTGTTTTTTATGGCGATTTGGTCGTTTTATAGGTGGCAACAACATGCTGATTTAACCGCGTGAAAAAAGTTTTCCAAAATCAAAATGCCTGGCTCTGAGTTATTTTCGTTCTGCTGGCGGTTAATCTGGCGGTGTTATCGTTTCTGGGATCGGGCGTGACGTTTTCGTTCCGCTCGGGCCGGTAGGATCCGCTGGCAGTTTTGCTGGTCTGCTTCTACCTGCTGGCTTTTTCCTTCCGGCATCCCACATGGCGTTACAGCACCATTCTTGTGACTTGCGCCTTTTTTCTGCCGGGCTGCCTGGCACTCGGACCATTTTGCGCATTGATGATGGGACTGTTATGGCTGACTACCGGTGGGAAATACGGTCGCGAATTAATTGCGATGGGCATTGGATTGATTATTGATCTTGGCGGGCTATACGTCTTCCACCAACATTTTGGGGTTTGGGACGACTTCCTGCGGGCCATCAGGGTGACCTCCCAGAATTATTACAACCGCGAGCATGCTCATGTCGGTTTGGGCACAAACATCGCCAGGATAACCTTTACCAGTTGCTCTTAAAAGATTTCAAAATTAACCCGCTTAACCAGTCTTGAACCTTTTAAATATAACCTGGCGATCTACAGAAAAGTTGCACCGACGGTTGACAATTCCCCCAATTAAAACTTTTTACAGCCGGTCACCCCAAACGGCCGAATGAACCAATGAACCGGATCGCGCAGACCTCCGGCGGCCTGCCGTCGTGGCTGCAAAAGACCACCGACAGGTTCAACCATTCCATTGCCCGTCGAATTCCGGGAAACCGTCTGGAATTGGCCGCAGCCCGTTTTCTTTACGAGTCCAAACCGTGATGCGTTTCATTCTCGACGCTCACCGGTTTGTGTAATAGCCTGCCGCCAGCTTGCACAAGCGCAAACTGGTCACATGAGTTTGGATGCCACTAAACCGATCGCTCAGGAACGCCCGCTGGTTTCAATCGTCATTCCCATGCTCAACGAGCGCAACGGGTTGCGTCCGCTGTTCGACCGGGTGGCGCAGGCAATCAAGGACACTCCCGTGGAATGGGAATTGGTGATCGTGGACGACGGCAGCACGGATGGCTCGCGGGATGTTATTGCAAAGGAATTGTCCCGGTTTTCACGCTGGCGGCTGGTTTTTTTGAGCCGGAATTTTGGCCAGCAACCAGCCTATCGTGCCGGCCTGGAGTACGCCCGCGGAGATGCAGTGATTTTCTTGGACGCGGATTTGCAGGACCCGCCCGAGTTGATTCCGGAATTGCTCGCGAAATGGCGCGAAGGTTACAAGGTGGTGACTGGTTCCCGCACCGGCCGTGAAGAGCACGGTCTGCGCCGGTTGCTTTTTGATTCGTTCCACCAACTGTTTCATCGCATGACCGGACGAGTGATGCCCATCGATAGCGGAATGTTTTCGCTCGTGGACCGGGTGGTGGTAAATCAATTGCTGGCCGCGCGCGAGACCAATCTATTTTTGCCCGCGCTCAAGTGCTGGTATGGCTTTTCCCAAACCACCATCAGTTACGCGCGCAAAGACCGCGCCGTTGGTGAACCCAAGCAGTCTTTCCGCAAATTATTCCGCTATGCGTTCGACGGGCTGTTCAGCTTTTCCGACCTGCCGTTGCAATGGATTGCCGTGGTCGGCGCCGTCATCAGCGTCATTAGTTTCGGCTACGCCGGCTTTCTGATTCTGGTCCGGCTTTTACAATTGGCCGGGTACCTGGCCTCCCTCGATGTGAAGGGTTTTACCACGCTGGCGGTGGCGATTTTTTGTCTCAGCGGCATACAACTGCTCTCTCTCGGTATCGTCGGGCAATATCTCGCCCGCATTTACCGGGAAATCAAAAGCCGGCCACTCTACGTGGTCGAAACGGTTTTGACCTCGGATGAACCCAGACGAATACAAGAATCTCGCCCAGGTTGAGACCCGACACTGGTTCTACGCTGGGAAACGCGAAATCGTTCGTCATTGGATCCGGCGTTTTCATCAATTCCAACCCGGCGATGTGCTCGCGGATTGTGGTGCGGGCACGGGGATCTTCGCTGCAGAGATGATCCAGGAATGCAACGTCGTGGCGGTGGACGATTTTGAAAAATCGCTTGAATTGCTTCGGATGCGTCTCGGCGAAAACCGCGTCCGCAAAGGCAGTTGTGCTGCGCTGCCGCTGGCCGGCGAATCAGTGAATGTGCTTACGGCGCTGGACGTGATCGAACACGTTCAAGACGACCGCGCCGCCCTGCGTGAATTTTTGCGCGTGTTGCGCCCCGCAGGAATCGCCGTGATTACTGTTCCGGCGCTCATGGCGCTTTGGAGCGATTGGGATGTATCGCTGCGACATTATCGGCGCTACGACCGGCGTGGACTCTTGAGCATTATTCCCGACGGCTTTGAAATTTTGCACGTTAACTATATCAATGTCGCCGTATTACCATTGGTCTATCTCATTCGTAAATACCGGGGGTTAAAGCAACGTTTGGGATTGAAAGCGGTCGCCCGTTCGGAAGATGCAATTCCGCCTGATTGGCTCAACAATTTTTTACGCCCGGTTTTTGTGCGAATGGCCTGTCAAGGCACCCTGCGTTTTCCCGCCGGCGTTGGGCTGCTCGTTGTCCTGCGCAAAAAATGACGCCAGGCAATGGCATTGCCCATTCTAAGAGTGTTTGTACAGCACGAATGAATCCAGGGCCGGATCGGGCTGTGCCCTCCCCGTGCCAGGCACGTTCCATAACTTGACTTTGAAGGTGGCATTGCCGACGCTTTGCAACCGAAACGAACAATTTACCTGAAACGCGTTTAACCCATGAATACCGGGACAAAACCATCGAATGCCGATTTGAAGGCGATTCTTTGCGCACTGATCGCGCTCACCCTTGCCTTTCACGTCGGCAGCGCGCTGCGCGGTCACGGACAATTTCGCGACATCCATTTGGGCACGGCGTTGCATTATGTGCAGACGAAAATCAGCCTGGCGGATACGATCATTGTTGGATTCAATGCCACCGGCACGCCCACCATCCAGGAACTTCCCGTCTGGCAGGCGGCGTCGGGTCTGGCGTTCAAACTGCTGGAGCCTTGGTGGGGATGGGGTAATGTAGTCTCTTTGGTGCTGTTTTTGCCCTGCCTGTACCCGCTTTTCCAGGTCGCGCGGATGTATCTGGACGAGCGCCGCGCCTGGTGGGTGCTGATTTTTTTTCTGGCGGAACCGCTGGTGTTCATCAACGCGGGCAAGGCGGGCACGGACGGCTTCAGCCTCGCCATGGCGGTCTGGTTCCTTTACTGCGGAGTAAAACTGGTGCGTGAACCCGGACTAAAGTGGCTGGTGCTGGCCTGCGCCTGCGGCAGCCTGACGGCGGTATCCAAACTGCCGCTCTTCATGGCCACCGGACTGGCCTTGTTTTTTCTGGCACTGTGGCAGTCCGGCTTCGATTTCAAGCGCCTGGGCTTTTTGGCTGCGGCTGGTGGTGTGGCGGGCGTGGTTTTTTTGCTCTGGACGCACTACACCGATGCAAAGCAGGCCAATGCGCTTTTCCCGTTGGTGGATTTACGGTTGAAAAATCCCGAAATGAAGTTCTGGTATTTTGGGGATTGGCATTACCGGTTGTCGGTGGGCAACTGGATCAAGGGCGGCTGGCGCAACCTGACGGCGTTGCTGGGAAGCTTTGCTCTGTTCGGTTTGGTTGCGCTGGCGTTGGCGAACAAAAAGGGCAATCCCATGGCCCGCTGCCTGCTGGCCGGGGCATTGCTGACGACGCTGGTATTCAGCCATCTGGTGCTAGTGCACTGGCATTATTACCTGATATTCACTCCGGCGGTGACCCTGCTGTGTGCTGAGGGACTGGCGGTTTTTGAAATGAGATTTGCCCCGCAAAGCACGAAGCTGGCTTTCAGCCTTTTTGTATCCGGGCTGCTCGGGCTTTCCCTGCTGCAAGGGTTGATGGGAATGAGGAGTCTGACTTATGACCCTTACCCGGCCAAAATGGCGGACCTCATCCGTGTGCATACTGTGCCAACTGACAAATTGGTTATCATTGGTGGCGGCTGGGGCGGCGAAGAATTATTCCGTTCCAATCGCCAGGGCCTTTCCGTTTGGAACGCGCAAATTTTTAATGATCCCGCGAATTACGCAAAATTGAAATCCTTGGGTTATAACAAACTGGTGATGATCAACGAATCGCCATTTCAAAATGCCATTCAAGTGATCAATCCGGGGCAGGCTGATTTTCCCCGCAAACTTTACCGCGATCGGGTAACGCCGCTGGTCGGGAAATGGCCCACCGTGTTCCAGACGGAGGACATTTTGATCAAGGAAATTCCGTAAAACTTCAGGGCGTAATATTTTCAGGACGGCGGCATAGTGTGCGGAAGCAGGTGATACACCCATACATATGCAGTGCGGAGACCGGTTTGCAGCCAATGGATCAGGAGCGGTTGAAACCAGGTGATTTTGCCCAAATAGACATTGTAATTTCCTCCCAAGGCGGAAATCAAGAACGCCAGCAGGCAGTAAATTCGAAAGACCGGCAGGGTTTCGTTTTGGCGCACGACATTCAGGCAAATGAAGAGCAGGGGAAAGATGTAAATCGTGCTGCGCAATACATCCCCGATCATCAGGGCAAATCCAAGAAAACACAGGCTGGCAAACACAAGAGTTGTGCCTTCCCAAAATTGCCTGCGCAGGAACAAGGCTCCCACGGCCAGCAGATAAAACAACCAGCCCCCCTCCAAGGAAAACCAAATGGCAGCGTGCAGGTAGCTACAATTCACGACCCAATTGCCCGGTCCATTCCCTCCGGTTACTTGGGAAAGGCCGGCGTATTTCACCAGCGCCAACCGGACAAGGCCGTATGACAGCATGCCGCCGGCGACTGCCAGAAAGTTGGGATTGCGAATCCGGGTGAAAATATTTTGTTGATTTCCTGAAAGGAAAAAGCTGCCAACCAATAAGAGGCTTGAAGCCACCCACGCACGCTCATCAGTAAATGAGGCGGTGAAAACTAAAATACCCCGTCCCCACCAAGGCATTCTCGGCAAGCAGGCCAAAGCCAGCTGACAGATGGCAATGGCGTCATAATACCAAATAAAGCCAAATGAGCCAACATAAGTTGCCGAGACATTCAAAGCGATAAAACAGGCGCAAACGCGATCTCCGGTGATATGGTAGGCAAGAATACAAGAGGTAACGAGAATTGAGCAGATGGCAAGAATCGTCAAAATCGGAAGTGACCAATGGTTGTGAATTCCTGCCAGATGCAAAAGCACCGGCACCGTGAGCCGAAAATTGATGTTCGCATCATGGGAATTGATCCCATAAATTTTTGTGACGTCCAGCAGCGGGTGATCGATTTTTTGAAAGTAGCTTTCAGGATAGCCGCCCCGGTCCCCCAATCCCGAATCAATGCCGCCAGAGAATAAAATCGAAAAGCATACGCAAAGGAGAAAAACCTTCAGCCACCAAAATTTGCCGCTGGCAAATTGTTCCGTCTGCGAGATGATCCAATCGCATTTTTCCTTCAATAAATGTGAAACCGGCTCGCTATTGGGACTCATTTGACGCTTTTCACTAAAGTTTGACAATTGCCATGGGAATGGCAATTGTTATTTCCTTCAGATGAAATCGACCAACAATCCGGAATTTAGCCTGGTAATACCCTGCTACAATGAAGAAGCCGTGCTGCCGATGCTGGCAACACGGCTGCTAAAATGTTTGAACGACTTGAAAATTTCGTGGGAAGTCATCTTTGTCAATGATGGTTCAAAAGACCGGACTTTTGAGTTGCTGGCCCGGCTGCACCATGAGGAACCCCGTTTCAAAGTCATTTCCTTCTCCCGCAACTTTGGACATCAATCGGCGATTTCGGGCGGACTGGCTTATACTACCGGGAACACGGTTGGCGTGATGGACGCAGATTTGCAGGACCCGCCGGAAATTTTCGGCGACTGCCTCCAAAAGCTGCACGAAGGCTTTGACGTGGTTTATGCCGTGCGCCGCAAGCGGAAGGAAAGCCTTCCCAAACGCATCGCCTACAATCTTTTTTACCGGCTTTTCCGGTTCATGGCCGAGTCGGAAATGCCCCTGGATTCCGGCGATTTTTGTCTTATGAGCCGCCGCGTGGTCGAGCAATTAAAAAAAATGCCCGAGTGCAATGTTCTCATGCGCGGGTTGCGCGCGTGGGTGGGTTTTCGACAGACCGGTTTGGAGTATGAAAGAGATGCGCGCCGGGCCGGCTCCACAAAATATTCTTTCTGGAAACTGGTGCAGTTGGCCAGGGACGGCATCTTTGCTTTTTCAACGATGCCATTGAAGCTGGCAACCTACATGGGCTTTTGCGCGGTTGGATTCTCCATTCTGGCTGCGATTTTTGTCATCGCCTGGCGGCTGATCGGCTTTCAATTCATGGGACACTCTGCGGCGGAGGTTCCAGGTTGGGCCGGAATTGTTGTCGGGATGCTTTTCCTTAATGGCATCCAGTTCCTGATTCTTGGCTTTTTTGGAGAATATATTGGCAGGATTTATACCGAGGTAAAACATCGTCCCCGGTGGGTGGTGGCGGAAACGCTGGGAGTGGACGTTCAAAACCAAGGAGCCGAACAAAGAGCTTGCGGCCAAGTTGACTAAAGAGCTTCAATCCAATCTGATTTATGTTCGGCGGACTACGCTTCATTCTTGCGGTCTTGGTTGCATTAAGCCATCTGGGAGTATTTGACCATTTCAGCGGAATCAACCCAGGCCAACTGGCCGTAGTCTCTTTTTACACGCTTTCCGGATTGCTGATGGATAAGCAATTTGCCAAGTTAGGAAGATCGGGATTTTATGTGGATCGTTTTTTTAGGGTTTATCCGCTTTATCTGGCTTGTGCCCTCATAGCCTGGGCAGTTCTGTTTGAAGCAACCGGACAAAGATTTTCAAGTCTGGCGTTTTTTTCAAATTTAACAGTTTTCCCCCTCAATTATCGCTCTTTCTATGATTTTCACCCGCTGATAGGTCCTGCATTTTCGCTGGCTTGCGAGCTTCACTTTTACCTGCTGGTTCCGGCACTCGCTGTTTGTTCATTGAATAAATTACGGGTAATTCTTTTTGGCAGCCTTTTTATTTTTATCCTCTCACCATTCCTACTGGGCTTACGACGGCATATTCGGCGTCTTATTCACCTTTGTTAGTGGAATTCTGATGAATCGGAGGGATTTTTCATTCCTTAAATTGTTTGCCTGCATTTTGGGGGTTTTGCTTGCCGCGTTTGTTTTTGCAAAAACTGTACTCCATGCCGAACCCAAAATGGGGCTTAACATCAATGTCTGTCTTGGGACCATCGCCGCATTGCTTGTAATTCCTCGTTTAAATGAGTTCTCACCAAAGGTCCGATGGGATAAAATGCTGGGATTATTCTCTTTCCCGCTTTTCTTGTGCCACGAGTCTGCATTCAACATCCTGTATAACCATAAACTTAACAATCCTGCACTGCTTTTGTTGGCCGCCATCCTTCTTTCAGCCATATTAATTGTTGTTGTTGAAATTCCGTCTGACCGCATCAGATATAGGTTAAGACATTTGTTCCAGAAACCAGTTGCGTCATAATTCGACTGCTGTCTGGAAACATGTGGAGCTTTTTTTACCTCTGCCGGTAATCGCCACGACTGAAATATTTTTCCAGCCACACATACGCGCAGATGAAAAAATAGCGGCTGCCCATCTCCTTGATTTTTAATTTGGCCTGACCAAAACGCCGGTTACGCCACGTGATCGGAACCACCGTCCAGGAATAACCGCGCACGATGGCCTTGAGCGGAATCTCCACCGTCAGGTTGAAATGCGGCGCGATGAGTGGCTCGCAACCTTGGATTACCGTGCGGCGATACGCCTTGAACGCGTTCGTCGTGTCATTAAGCGGGATGTGAAAAATAATCCGGATAAACAGGTTGGCCAGCCGGTTCACGAACAATTTAATTTTGGGATAATCAATGACGCCACCGCCCTTGATGAACCGGCTGCCGAACACGCAATCCCAGCCTTCATTCAGCAATTTCCAGTAACGCACCGCGTCGCGCGCGTCATCGGACTCATCCGCCATCATGATGACCACCGCGTCCCCCTGGATGTGGCGCAGGCCGAGCACGACCGCGCGGCCAAAACCATGCTCGCCGGTGTTTTGGATGGGGCGCAGCCCGGGAACTTTCGCCTGCAACTGCTGCAACACTTCCCATGTCCTGTCCCGGCTGCCGTCGTCCACCACCACAATTTCGTGCGGCACCTGGTTCAACGAGAATTCCAGATGCAGATGTTCAATGGTGGCCGGCAAGGATTCCGCCTCATCCCGCGCAGGGATTACCACGCTGAAAAGTTTCAAGCGTTCAGTGTTTGCGGGAGGGAGGGATTCCGATTTCATGGGCAAAACGATGCAGTTTTAAAATGCGCATTTTGACGGCTTTACCAGAAGATCATTCCGTGCCGGTAATGAGAACTCGCATACGGGAATTTACTTGGCCATCCGCTGGTGCCAGGCATCGGCGATTTCCTTAAATATCTGTGGCAGACTGCGGGTCAGTTTCCACTTGGGATAGTGCGTCCGCATTTTGGAAAGGTCGCTGTAATAGCAAATGTGGTCGCCGCTGCGGGCCTGGTCCACATAGGTGTGAATTTGTTTTTTGCCGGTGCAGGCTTCCGCCATTTCAAACGCTTCGAGGATGGAACAGGAATTATCCTTGCCGCCGCCCAGATTATAGACTTCGCCGCAGCGCGGAGCCTGGTAAAACTCGAACATGAAACTTGCCACGTCCGTGGAATGGATGTTGTCGCGGACCTGCTTGCCCTTGTAGCCGTAAATTTTGTATTCGCGGCCTTCGAGGTTGCATTTCACCAGATAGCTGAGGAAGCCGTGCAACTCGACGCCCGCATGGTTGGGCCCCGTCAGGCAGCCGCCGCGCAAACAACAGGTGGGCAGGCCAAAATACCGGCCGTATTCCTGGACCATGACGTCCCCCGCAACCTTCGAGGCGCCGAACAGCGAGTGCTTGGATTGGTCAATCGAAAACGTTTCCGGGATGCCCCGCGCGAATTGCGCGTCGTCGTAATCCCAGCGTTGGTCCAGTTCCTTCAGCCTGATGGTGTTCGGCCGGTCCCCATAAACCTTGTTGGTGGACATGTGGATGAACGGCGACCCGGGACAATAACGCCGTGCGGCTTCAAGCAGGTTAAGCGTGCCGCCGGCGTTCACGTCGAAATCATCGAAGGGAATTTTTGCGGCCAGGTCGTGGGACGGCTGCGCGGCGGTATGGATGATGACAGCGGGCTTGAGGGTCTCGATGAGTTGGAGCACTCCGGTCCGATTGCGGATGTCCAATTCGTGGTGCGTGAAATGCGCGAGCGCCTTTTGAAGCCGCCGTTCGTTCCAGCGGGTGTTGCCCTGCGGGCCGAAGAAGACTTCGCGTTGGTTGTTGTCCACGCCATGCACGGCGAAATCGCGTTCATGGAAATAAGTGCTGACTTCCGAGCCAATGAGTCCGGACGATCCGGTTACGAGACAGATTTTCATCAATTTTTAGTGAAGTGTAACACACCCGGGTTGCCCGCGTGTTGTTGTTATTGGAAATAAATACCGGATTGCCAGGTTTTCGCCAAGTTTTAACTCGCTGGCTCCAAGGGAAAATATCTGATTGAAATTCCCAAAAAATCAAGACTCACAGCCGGTTCCACCAGACAGCCGTGGGCTTGGGCACGTCGAAGTGCACACGCTGTTCCGGGCTTGCCAGCGTGTAGATGGAATAGCTGGATGGCTGCAACGAAAAGTGACCGGCGGCCAGACGGCGCAGGCGATGATGCACGATCCAGGCCGGTTTCAGCATCCGCACCCAGCCGGGAATCATCTGGTCGGTCTCGGCCTTCTCGCGGATGGCATTGGGCTTCAGGTTCATATTCTCGCCGGTGTCGGCAAAGACGGACGTGAACGAATCGCACACCGCCATTGGCACCCGGTTTTTCATCAGCGCCAGCACCCAGTGAAAATCCCCGAGGTCGCGCCAGCGCGTGTCGAAGAAAATGCCGCGTTCGTGAATGACCCGCCGCCGGATGAAAATCGAACTGGTCAGCACCGGAAAACGAAACCAGATGTGCTGCGGATGCGGCACCAGCGAATGCCGGTGGCAGATGTATTTCCCCGCGCCGTCGGTGACGATGGTGCCGGCCAGCGCGACTTCGGTTTCGGGATGCGCTTCGAAAAAATCGTGGACGGTTTTGAGCGCGCCGGGCAGGTATTGTTCGTCGCAGTTGAGATACGCGAGAATATCGCCCTGAGCGCGGCGATAGCCACGGTTGACGGCGTCATACATGCCGCTGTCCTTTTCGATGAAGGCCTTCACGCGCCGGTCCTGCGGCAGCCAATTCTGCGTGCCGTCGTCCGAACAGGAATCCTGCACGATGTGCTCAAGTTCAACGCCTGACTGGTCGGCCACGGAGGCGATGCAGAGCTTGAGCCAGTTTGAATTGCGGAAGCTCGGCGTGATAATGGAGAACTTCATGGCTGGCTTTGCCCTAATCTAGGGCTCCGATGACTGTTGTCGGCAGCGGTTTTCCATGTTCGTCGAGCCAGGGCACCAGTGCCCGCTGGCCGGTTATTTCGCCGCGAAGAATGGCCAGAATCAAATCGTGAGTCACAATGGTGTTGATTTTTGGCGAATAGGTGATGGCCTCGTTTGCCCCGGGCGGTTTGACGATGAATGGCACACGCGTATCAGGCTGGCCGAATGTGGTCGCCCCCAACGAATGGTCGGCGCTGATGATCAGCCACGTTTTATCCCATTGCCCTGAGGCTTCCATGGCGCGGCGGATCTGGCCCAGTTCCTTGTCGGCCAGTGCCAGGTTTCTCAGGTAGCCAATTTTTCTGGGCATGCCCCAAAAGGTGAATTGATCTTTTTCAGGCAGATAAACGCCGGGCGTATGCGGTGGCGGCAGATGCAGCAAGGTCAGACCGTAAACATTGTTGGTTACCAGCGAAAGTGAATCCCTCAAACCATCATGGCAAACGCCGATGAAAATCCGACGGATATGCCATGACCAGGGAATGCAGCCGATCTCCCGCCACATTGCGTGCGAAAACGTCTTTGCGCGTGCGGGCTCGAACAGTGGGAAGGGATACCATGAGCAATAATTCAATCCCTTGCCCAGGATACGATCATAAGGATGATACCAACCGACGAGGGCGGTGTTAACGCCCAGCGCCCGCGCTTCAGCGAACACGGACGGCAGTTTCTGCCAGGTGGTGTCGGCCCCCGTATCAGCGACCTGAACATTCAAATCCGAGGCGTTGGCAATGCCAACACTTGAAATCCGTCGGCCCGAAATCAACGCCGGCATCGAGCTCTTGGTGCTGCTGTGAGGCGAACAGGCATTGGTGCAGAACAGCGATTCGCCGCGCATCCGGTCGAATTCCGGAAGTTGCACGCCGGCGGGCCGGTTTTCAAATGCCACACGGTAATCCGTACAATCAAAGATAATCCAAATCACGCGCGGCTGGCCCTCGTGAACCGGCGCCAGCGGCGGCAAAACCGGCTCATAGTCCGCCTGTTTCAAGTGCATCACGCCGAGCAACAACAACAAAATTTTCACCAGCACCGATAATGCCAGCGGCGAGAGGATTGCCACCAGCACGCCGGCGGCCCTGGCCGCCCGCCGGTGTTGCCAGACCATCAGGGCCAGCAAGACCACCGAGCAAATCATCACCACCGGCTGCTGGAAAAACAGCGCGACCCGATTGTCCGAAATGTGAAAGATCTGATGGCGGACAAAATCCAGCGGAACCAACAGCAAAGCCAAAAAGGCCAGGTGCAAGGTAAAATGCAACAGGCGGTTCCGAAACCGCCGCCACACCCGTATCCCCAGCCACACCAAGGCCGCCAGCCAGAGGATATTTACCAGGAGGGCCAGCGTTGACGACGTCTGGATCGGCAGTTTGTTGAAGTAGCCCTTGTCCTCATCATACAGGATCGTGAACCACGCATTGGCAAAACACAGGTTCGCCAGCGACAGCGCCACAATCCCATCCTTGATCTTCTGCTTGAACGGTCGGGGCAGGGAAATGGTTCCCGTGTCGTGACCTTCCTCGAAACGGCTGCCGTGCAGTTCGTTCAACGGACGCCGCCTTTCCGCTTCAGACAATACATCCACCGCTGCGTGCCCGGCAGCGCGAGCGACCGGACAATTTCAAAGTACGGCGCGCAGGCCTGCTCGAAAACCGCCGCGTTCAGCGAGGCGTGCAGAGCCTCGCGCCCGCGGGTCAGGCGGCGGAACATGTCATCATTGGGTTCAACAAACTCAATCACAAGTAACGAATTGGTTACATCGTAAGCCAGCCGCAGAATTTCATCAAGCGGAATCCGCTCCGTCACCAGCAGATGGTGGATCAACGCCAGCATCAGCACGCCGTCGAACGCGCCCGTCGCGCGGTCCAGGAACGACGGGCACTCGCCGTTCCTCCAGCCGAGCGCCGGACTCGGCCGCGCCAGATTCACGACCAGCGGCAGAAGGTTCAATTTTTGTTCACGGGCGCGCCGCCAGATCGCGCCGGCGCACGCCGCATCCAGATCAACGGCCACCACTTCCGCACCCGCCTGCGCCGCCAGCGCGCTGAAATGGCCGGTGTTCGCGCCGGCATCCAGCACGCGCGCCGGTTTGAACTCGCGCAACGCCTCGTTCACAAATTTTTCCTTGGCCGCAAATGCCGGGTCGTCGTAGCTGTGCGTGGTCATGTAATCCGACCACACCGATTTTTTTTGCGCGGCCGGCTGGAGCGCATTCAGCGTCCGCTCCAGGCGGTTGAAAAGTGATTCCAGAACGAACTGCGCCTTTTCCGGGTCCGCCAGCAAATGCGGCTGATAAATCTTCCGGGCGTCCGGGCTGGTCCGGCGCGAGAGCCAGGTGGGGATCGAAACGAGTGAAAGCAGGCGCGGCTCGAATTTCTCCAGCGGGCCGCAAAAGCGGTAAACCTCCTCCGGTTCGATTCCATCCCGGCGGGTTGTGAAAATTTCCGCCAGGGGCAAACCCCACCGGCGGTTGGCCAGCAACGGCAGAAGAAAGTTGCGGACAAACTGTGCTTCCGGCAGCCAGATCGGGTCGGCGGGATTCCGCCGCTCAAACGACAGCGCGTCAACGAACACCGGTTCGCTGCCGCGAAACAAAATGTTGCGCGGGGTGGCGTCTTTCAAACCAAAGCCGTCGGCGAGCGCGGTCCGGGCAAGTTCGAGGGTCAAACGGCCGGCGGCCCAAAGCATTTCCGGCGGCCATTCGTGGGGATAACCCGGAAAGGGAATCCGCTCGTGCTCGAAGACGGCTCCCGCCGGTTGAGCGTTGAACAGCGGCTGCCACTCCGGCGCTGCGCGGAGCGCCGCGGTCTCATTTTCATTCAAACGGCGTGTGGAAACGAATTTCCGCCGGGCGATAAACTCGCGCGCGCCATTGGTTTGCAGGAATTTTTCGAACTCAGAAAGGGCATCCGCGGCGACAAAGCGCAGCACGCGGCCGTTGAAGGAACAACATTCACCCGCCGGATCGCGAAACGATGGCGCGGGTGGTGGCATCATCGGGCATCGGATTTGATTTCCACTTTTCCCACCGCGGGAATTTCCCCGGCGAGCCCGGGAGATTTTTTGCCGCACCCTAACATTTTCCGAATCACGTCCACGATCCATCGCCGGGATTTTTTCAGGTAGAACAGAAAACCGATAACTCCCGCCACAAAAGATTGCCAAATCAGCGCGCCCACGCCCGGGTCAATATAAGCAAAGAATTTCATGTAAAACATTAGGACTGCCTACTTTACAACAGATGATTCAAAAAATAATAGGTTACCAGACCGGCATTGTCAATTTTTTGCCCGGAATTTTTGCGCGATGGGAATGCGCCGGCCCATGCCGAAGGCGCGCGGCGATACTTTCAGTCCGGGCGCAGCCTGGCGGCGCTTGTATTCGCTGAACGTGACCTTGTTGATCACGTCGTTGACCACCCCGGCGTCAAACCCGCGCCGGATGATTTCCTCCTTGCCCAAATTTTGCACAACGTAGGCGTCCAAAATTTGGTCCAGCGTTTCGTAGGGCGGCAGTGAATCCTGGTCCTTCTGGTTGGGTCGCAACTCCGCGCTCGGCGGCTTGGTGATGGAAGCTTCGGGGATGATGATTTTTTCGCGGTTGATCCAGCGCGCCAGCCGGTAAATGTCCATCTTGAAAACATCCGCGATCACCGCCAGCGCGCCGCACATGTCGCCGTAAAGCGTGCAATAACCGACGGCCATTTCCGATTTGTTGCCGGTCGTCAGCACCAGCGCGCCAAATTTGTTCGACAGCGCCATCAAGGTCACGCCCCGCAACCGCGACTGGACGTTTTCCTCGGCCTCGTTTGGTTTGGTTCCGGCAAAAACTTTTGCCAGTTGTTTTTCAACCGATTGAAAAGCGGGTTCAATCGGCAAAACCTCGTGGCGAATGCCCAGATTTTTCGCGAGCGCCCCGGCGTCGCTCAAACTGCCTGCGCTCGAATAACGTGCGGGCATGGAAACGCCGAGCACCTTGTCCGCGCCGAGCGCCTCCGCTGCGAGCACGGCCACGAGTGCGGAGTCAATGCCGCCGGACAAGCCGACCATCACCGATTTAAAACCGCATTTGTGAACGTAATCGCGAATGCCGAGCGACAACGCGGCAAACAATTGTTGCTCGCGCGGCGGGAAATTCGAGTGACTGGGGCCTGTGGGCTGTGGGCTGTGGACTTCCGCCTCCAAATCCGCCACAAAAATTTCCTCGGCAAATCCTTTTCCGAGCGCGGCGATTTCGCCGCGCGCATCCAGCACGACGCTGTGGCCGTCAAAAATCAACTCGTCGTTCGCGCCGACGAGATTGACCTGCGCCAGCGGCACGCGCTCGTCGCGCGCCACGCGTTGGAGCATCGCCAGCCGCGTGCGTTCCTTGCCGTCATGCCACGGCGACGCGGCAAGGTTAAGGATGATTTCCGCGCCTTGCCCGATGAGTTCCTTGATCGGGTCACGGCGATAAAGCCGTTCCGGCCAGAAATCCTCGTCGTTCCAGATGTCCTCGCAGATGGTGATGCCGAGTTTGCGGCCATTGAACGCAAAAGGGGTGATGCCTTTGGCCGGTTCAAAATAGCGGTCTTCGTCAAAAACGTCGTAAGTCGGGAGCAGGCTTTTGTGCGTGCGCCAGACAATTTTCCCGTTTTGCAAAACGGCGGCGGAATTGCGGAGCGCGCGTCCGGGACGCTCGGAATTTTCACCAACACAACCGACGCACAATGGAACGGGGCCGATGCCTTTGGCGGTTTCCGCGAGTGCCGCAAGATTGGCCTCAACAAAATCGGCGCGCAGGAGCAAATCGCGCGGCGGGTAGCCACAGAGAAACAATTCCGGTGCGATGACGAATTCCGCGCCGAGCGCGCGGGCTTTTTCATAACCGGTGATGAGTTTTTGCCGGTTCGCGGCAAAGTCGCCGACGGTCGAGTTGAGTTGGAGCAGGCCGATTTTCAAGGGAATTAAGATTGCCGCATCCGGACGGTTTCGCAAAGATTTAATGTGGAACGCGAAGCGTTTTCCCGGCGCGAATCAAAATCAGGTTCCACGGAGCAATGCTGCATGTCCCGGTGTTTCAACATCGTGGAACGCCCTGGCCATGGCGGAGAGATGTTGTTCCAAGGTGAATCGTTGGAGAAAAATTCCACGCGACGCCCCGGCCAGGTCCGCCGTGGTCAAACGCATCAGCGCGTCGGCGATTTGTTCCGGTGACTTTGGGTTGACGAGGCCGGGGTAATTTTCCGCTTGCGGCAGCATTTCGGGAATCGCCCGCCAGCGCGTCGTGACAATCGGCAGGCCGAACGCCAGCGCTTCAATCAAATTTGCCGGCTGTCCTTCGGCCAGGTAATAAGTCGGGAAGCAGAACAAATCGGCGTCGCGCAACGCCTGATTTTTTCGTTCGGCGGAAACGAAGCCGAGAATTTCGACGGCGTTTTGCAGTCCGCGTCGGCGAATCAATTCATGCAATTCCGTTTCTTCAGTCTTTGAAGCGAATCCGCCAATTACGGTGAGCCGGAAACGCAACGGAGAATTTTCATTGGCCAGCGCGACACCTTCGACGGCGTCGAACGCGCCTTTCTGGCGGCTTACGAGCGCGAGATACAGGACGTTGACGGTTTTGTCGCCATCGGACGCATTTTGAAAATCACCGGACAGAATTTTTTTCCATCCGGCAATTCGTGCGCGGCGTCGCGGCAAAATTTCCGTTTCAAATTGCGGACACAGGTCGGGAATGCCGCCGGCCACGACGACGGTGCGCTGCGCCGTGAGTTTTTCTGCGTCGTGCCGGTTGAAATCCGAAAGCACGATGCTCAAGTCGGCGTTTTTCATCAGGCGGTAGGTGAAGCTGCGCGTGTGGATGGAGACGGCGGTTTCAAGCCATTTCGCAAGTCCCGCCGCGCGCCAGTTAAAAATAATGTGTTTGAAAAATGGGCGGCAGACCAGCATGACCAGCCAGTCGCGGTAAAGCGCCACGGGTTTGCCCGGCGCCGGGACGTAATAAAAATTTTCCACGCCGTAACGGAACCGGCACCAGATGGCCTGCAGACAATAAAAAAGAATCAGAAGGATTTTCCCGATTCGAACCTCACCGATGTCCTCGAGCGTTTTGGAAAAGCGTGCGTTGACGTGGTAACACTCGATGCCGAAGTGGTTGGGTGGCTGTTTTCGAAATTTCCATTTGCGCCGGTTGCCGCCGAAATTATCCAGCATCAGCTTTACGGCGTAACTCTGGCCGTGGTATGGCGGCGGCACATGGGCAAAGACAAGCAATTTCATTTATAATCTAGATCTAGGTTTACGATTTACACGCCGTGCGAACTTTGGAATTATAAATCGTAAATCGAGAATCGCAAATGATGAATCGAGTCAATGTCCTCGGCGTGGGCATCAGCGGGTTGAATCTTCAGCCCTGCGCTGGACGCCGTCGCCGACACCGTGCGCCCGGCGCAAAAGCTTCGTCTGCGTCACTGGCGTCCACGGCGCCCTCGGGTTCAAATGTCCTGTGGACTTTGAACAACTCAACTAAAACATCCTTCCTGGGTCACCCCAAGGCCATCCGCCAAATCGAGGCAGGACCCGTTTCGCATCCGGCCTTGAAAGTTAAACCAATGAAATGAGAACAATTTAGTGAACTTAAAGAACAAGAAAATATTGGTTTTCGGCGGCGCCGGTTTTATCGGCAGCCATTTGACCGAGCGGCTGATTCAGGCAGGCGCTTCCGTTACGGTGTATGACAATTTAAAGACCGGCCGCATCGCCAATCTTGCCAAAGTCTGGCGGCACCCCGGCTTTCGTTTTATCGAAGCCGATGTATGTGAGAGGAACAAAGTGGAGGAAACGGTTCCCGGCCACGAGGTCATATTTCACTTTTGTGACGACAGCGACATTCGCTCAGCCGCCGAGCACCCGGACACCTACGTTGAACAAAACATCATGGGATTGTTTTACGTTCTGGAATCCATGCGCAGGAACCGGATCCGCCTTATTTTGTTTCCCAGCAGCACCACTGTGTTCGGGGAGTTGGCTCATCCGCCAGCTTCGGAGTTGCACGGCCCGATGATGCCCTTGAACCTCTATGGAGGAGCGAAACTCGCTGCGGAGGGGTTGATTTCGGCTTGGGCTCACACCTACGACTTGCGAGCCATCGTGTTTCGATTTGTCGGCATCATTGGCGGACGCATGGATCACGGGGTGGTGCATGATTTCGTGAGGAAACTGCAAAAGGATCCAACACGATTGGAGATCCTCGGAGACGGCACCCAAAGTCGGTCCTTTGTTCTGGTGGATGACTGCCTGGAGGCGATGCTCTTCGCCCTCGCCAAGACCAGGAAAAACTACAACCTTGTCCATATCGGCAACGTGGACCAGATTTCGGTCAACGAAACCGCTGAGGTCATATTCCAGGTCATGAAACTGAAAGGGGTCAAACTTCGCCACACCGGAGGGAAGTTGGGCTGGAAAGGCGATGTCGCCTCCAACTTCATTGCCACCGAGACGTTGACTGCTTGGGGCTGGAAACCGCGCCGTTCGAGCCGGGAAGCAGTATTTGAGGCGGCGAGCCGCCTGGTTTTGGAAAGAAGCCGCGCGTGAGGTTGTCCAATGTGTCTGCCTTTTCTTCACCCGCCACCAAGGTGCCGTGAGGCGGCGGGATGTGGGCAAACACAAGCAATTTCATTTATCATTCAGGATTTGTGGTTTTTAATATACGCGCCGGGCAAGCTTTGGAATCGAAAATGATGAATCGAGTCAACGTCCTCGGCGTCGGCATCAGCGTCCTCAATTTGAGGACGGCGCTGGATACCATCGCCGCGGCGGTGCATAACCGGCGCAAGGGCTACATTTGTGTGACCGGGGTGCATGGCGTGATGGAAGCGCAGAACGACCCCGCATTCCGGAAAATTTTAAACGGGGCTTTTCTCTGCACGCCGGACGGGATGCCGATGGTCTGGATGGGCTGGCTGCACGGCCACCGTGAAATGAGCCGCGTCTATGGGCCCGACCTGATGCTCGATGTCTGCGCCTGGAGCGAAAAGAGCGGCTGCCGGCATTTTTTCTTCGGCGGCGCGCCGGGCGTGGCGGAACAATTGTGCGAAAAATTAACGGCGCGGTTTCCGAATTTGCAGATCGTGGGCGGTTACACGCCGCCGTTTCGTCCGCTCAACGTGGAAGAGGCCAAACAGTTGCAGGAAATGGTCCGGGCCGCGCAACCGGACATCCTGTGGGTGGGCTTGAGCACGCCGAAACAGGAAAAATTCATGGCCGAATTTTTGCCGCGGCTGGACGCGACGCTGATGATCGGCGTTGGCGCGGCGTTCGATTTTCACAGCGGACGTGTCAAACAGGCGCCGCGTTGGATGCAGCGGACCGGGCTGGAGTGGTTCTATCGCTTGTGCCAGGAGCCGCGACGGCTGGCGAAACGGTATCTATGGAACAATCCGCTGTTCGTGGTCAAAATTGCCGGGCAGCTTTCCGGGCTGAAAAAGTATTCACTGGAACAGGATCGGAATGGTTCCCCGCCGCCGGATTCAAGCCGCGGCAATTTGGGGTGAAGCATCGCGCGGCAACTTCAGGCCGTCTTCAGCTCCGGCGCGTTTTGTCAGCCATTCGATGATGCGACTAATGGCCAGTTGCAGGGCTTCATCGGAACTTCGCGGGAGGGCAAAACCGGCTCGGCGGAGTTTGGACGAATCCATTCTCGATTGCGGCACGTCCCCCGGCCAGCCGCCGGCGGAATCTCCGTAATGAATCACCGTCCGGCCTTTGAATCCGAGTTGCTTCACGAGCTCGTCGGCGATGAAACGCACTGAGGTGGCCCCGTCCGGCGCAAGATTGAAGACGTCAAATTTCGACGGCTCCAATTCGGAACAGCGTTGTGCGGCAAACATCAACCCGCCGACCAAATCACGGACATACACATAAGGTTTTGCCTGAAGACCATTGCCCAACACTTTCAATTCACCGGAATTTTTTGCCAGCTGCCGGATGAAGTCATAAATGGCTCCGTGGGTGGTGCGTTCGCCGACAATGTTCCCGAACCGCAGGATGATGCCACGCAATCCGAACGTGGCGCAGAAGGCCGTGATGAGCGCCTCGGAAGCCGCCTTGCCCGCTCCGTAAAGACTGATCGGCAGGCATGGTCCCAAGCCTTCGTGTGTCACTGTAGTACCCACGTCGCCATACACGGTTCCGGAACTCGAAAAGACAATTCGCGGCACATGGTTTTGTCGCATGGCTTCGAGGACGTTGTAAGTGGCAATGGTTTCCTGCTCGAGGTCCAGCCGGGTGTTTTCGATTCCCCAACGAGCGTCTGGATTGGCCGCCAGATGGAAAACCTGGTCAACGCCTTGGAAATACGGCGGCAATTTTGGAAAATCCAGAAGATCGAGGGTGTTTACCTTGAGCTTTGGGTTGCCGGCATGTTGGGCAAGGTGTTCCCGCCGGCCGGAGGAAAAATTATCCAAAACTCTGACTTCCCGGGTCGTGGGATTGGACAACAGGGCATCCAGCAGATGAGAACCGATAAAACCAGCTCCACCCGTAACCAGATATGTTGACGAGGCATTTTGCGCCATGAATCCATCGCAAATATCGGCTCGCACCGCCAACGTCAACGATTTTGTTTGAGTAAAAGCGGGCGTTGCGCTATCTAAAGGCTGAAATCACCGCAAAAATGAGCGAAAATCAGGATAACCCGCCTTTGAACCCTTGGCAGGAGTCAATGGACTGCTGGCGTCGGCTGCCGAACAAGTTTTTTTTCTTTTTGTTGCTGGCCGCCTGGCTGGCGCTGTTTCAGTTTATGGGCAATTCCGTTCTGGGTTACATTCATACGTCATCGTTGTTTTCCTGGATGCATGAGGCGTATCGGAGTTCCGGCGGCTCGGCCAATGATGATGCCCACGGCAATTTCATCCCATTTCTGGTCGTCGGGCTGTTTTGGTGGAAGCGGAAGGAGCTGCTGGCGTCGTCATTCCATATTTGGTGGCCAGGGCTGCTGCTGCTCATCGCGGGGATGATGCTGCACATATCGGGTTATGTCCTGCAACAGCCGCGCATCTCCATCGTGGCGCTGTTCACCGGGATTTATGGTTTGATGGGGCTGGCTTGGGGGCGCGAATGGCTGCGGAAAAGTTTTTTCCCGTTCTTCCTTTTTGTTTTTTCGATTCCTTTGGGCGATCAAGCCAAGTTCATTACGGTTCCATTGCAATTGCTGGTGAGCTGGTTGACGGCGGTGGTGGCGCATATTGTGGGCATCGGCGTGATGCGAGACGGGGTGCAACTGATCGATCCTTCAGGCACTTACCAATATGAAGTTGCCGCGGCGTGCAGCGGCATCCGGAGTCTCATCGCGATTTTTCTGCTGGCCACGATTTACGGTTTCATCACATTTCAATCGACGTGGAAACGGCTTTTTCTCATGGCACTGGCGTTCCCGTTCGCCGTTTTGGGAAATTTGGCGCGGATGCTCTTCATCATCGTTGCGGCGGAAATCGGCGGGCAGAAGTGGGGCAACTACGTTCACGAAAGCGGCGTTTTCAGCCTCGTCCCGTATCTTCCGGCAATTATCGGGCTGCTCATCGTCGGGCGGCTGATGGAAAAGTGGTGGGGGGCAGACGAGTCAGCGGAGCAGGGACATCCATGAAATATCAAAAATGGCTGATTCTTTTTGTCGTGCTCGTGTTGATGGCGGGCACAGCCAGTGCATTGATCTGGCTCAAGGGACACCAGCGGCTTGGCAAACCGGGCATCAAAGCGATCCCCATTCCCGGAAGCACGATGATGAAAATTGATTTGCCGGAGCGCGTTCCCGACTTCACCTCCACCAATGTGCCGGAATCGGAAGTTGAACTGGGTTATTTTCCAAAAGACACCAGTTATGCCAGGCGTTTCTATCAGGCCCCCGATGGTTTTGGAGTCAGCACCACCGTCATTTTGATGGGCGCAGACCGCACGAGCATTCACCGGCCGGAATACTGCCTGCTGGGACAGGGCTGGAGCATTGATAAAAAAACCGAGGTCAAAATTCCAATAGACGGCGTGCCCCATTATGAACTGCCGGTGATGAAATGGGTGATCAGCAAGACGGTCGCAACCCCTGAAGGTCAGAAACAGGAAATAAGGGGGGTTTATGTGTTTTGGTTTGTCGCAGACAATGAGCAGGCCACGGGCAACGTTCAACTCCAGTGTCAACTGGTGAAAGACCTTTTATGCACCGGGGTGTTGCAACGCTGGGCTTATATTTCCTGTTTTGCCGTCTGCGCACCGGGTCAGGAAGACGCCGCGTTTGAGCGCATGGGAAAATTAATTGCCGCCTCGGTGCCGGAATATCAATTGCCTCCCATCAAACGGTGACGGTGAATACATTTGAAATTACCCGCAATTTGTCTATCCTCAAAAATGCCCTGCGATGGGAGTTAAAAAGTCATGTCGCGACGTGAACGCCAGATTCGAACGCAAATCCACGAAGTGGCGGATGCCTGTCTGTTCGCGGTGAGCTTCTGGATTGCGTTTGCGTTGCGCACCAACCCGCAAGTCAGCGAGTGGCTGAACCTCGACCCGATTCCATCCGACACATTGAGCGGTATCGTCTGGCTTTATTTCCCCTTGATTGTTGCCGCGCCGCTGATTCTTGAATCGCAGGGCTTTTACGACCGGCCCGCCCTTGGCCCGCGGCGGGACATTCTCTGGCCGCTCTTCAAAGGATGCCTCATCACGACCATCGGCCTGGTGCTGGTCATGTACACCCTCCACTTTGTTTCGCCGCGCGTTGTGATGATGTTTTTTGGCGTCATCAGTTTCACCCTGATTTATCTGAAGGAGGAACTGGTGCAGTGGGCTTTGCGCAGCAAGTTCGGCCAGTCCCAATACCAGCGCCGGTTCATCCTCATCGGCACGCGCAACGAAATCACGCGACTCAAACATGAACTGAAGTTGAAAGCGGACGCCAGCATCGAAGTGGTGGGCGAATTGAGCCTCGGCGAAACCCCGGTGCAACAACTCGCGCACATGCTCCATGAACATTCGGTGAGTGGGGTGCTCATCAGCGCCCGGCACACTTATTTCGAACAGGTCGAAAACGCCATCAAAACCTGCGAGCTCGAAGGCATTGAAGCCTGGCTGGTCGCCGATTTTTTTGGAACGCAAATTTCACGCGCGCGCTTCGACGAATTGCTCGGCCATCCCTTGCTGGTCTTTCGCACGACGCCGGAAACCTCCTGGCCGGGCGTCGCCAAGCAACTCATGGATTTCTTCGGTGCGCTGTTGTTGCTGGTGTTGTTGACTGTGATTCCGGTAATTCCCCTCATCGCGCTGGCGATCAAGCTCACCTCGCCCGGCCCGGTTTTATTCCGCCAGCAACGCTCCGGCCTCAACGGCTCGCCCTTCACGCTTTACAAATTCCGCACGATGGGGACCAACGCCGAGCAGCACAAACACGAACTGGAGGCCATGAATGAAATGAGCGGCCCGGTCTTCAAAGTCACCAACGACCCGCGCGTCACGCCCATCGGCAAATGGCTCCGGCGCTACAGTCTCGACGAGTTGCCGCAACTTTACAACGTGCTCCGCACCGAAATGAGCCTGGTCGGTCCGCGCCCGTTGCCGGTGGACGAAGTGAAGCGTTTTGACAATCTGGCCCACCGCCGCCGCCTCAGCGTCAAGCCCGGGTTGACCTGTCTCTGGCAAATCAGCGGCCGCAATCAAATTTCCGATTTCAAAGACTGGGTGCGTCTTGATCTCGAATACATTGACAACTGGTCGCTGTGGCTCGATTTGAAAATCCTGGTCCGCACCATCCCCGCCGTGCTCATCGGCACGGGCGCAAAGTAAAATACCGGGTTGCCCTGAATGAAAAAACAGCAACCCACCTCGGTCGTCACCGGCGCTGCCGGGTTTCTTGGTTCGCACCTGGCCGATTTGCTCCTGGCGCGCCGCCACAAGGTCATCGGCATTGACAATTTTGTCACCGGCTCGGTGGACAATATTTCCCATCTGGCTGGCAACCCGGACTTCAAGTTCATCCAGCAGGACGTCACCGAATTCCTCTTTCTGAACGAGACGGTGGATTACGTCTGGCACTTCGCTTCACCCGCCAGCCCGATTGATTATCTGGAGCTGCCGATTCAAACGCTCAAGGTCGGCTCGCTCGGCACCCACAAGGCGCTCGGTCTGGCCAAGGAAAAGGGCGCGCGCTTTCTGCTCGCCTCGACCTCGGAAATTTACGGGGACCCGCTCGTTCACCCGCAGACCGAGGATTATTGGGGCAATGTCAACACCATCGGCCCGCGCGGCTGTTACGACGAGGCCAAGCGCTTCGCCGAGGCGCTGACCATGGCCTATCACCGCGAGCACCGGGTCGAAACGCGCATCGTCCGCATCTTCAACACCTACGGCCCGCGCATGCGGCTCAACGATGGCCGCGTCGTGCCGGCGTTCATCAGCCAGGCACTCAAAAACAAACCCGTCACCGTTTTTGGCCGGGGCCGGCAGACCCGCAGCTTTTGTTATGTTTCCGACCTGATCGAAGGCATCTTTCGTCTGATGATGAGCAACTACGATTTACCGGTGAACATTGGCAATCCGAACGAAATGACCATGCTGCAATTCGCCGGGCAAATCATCCGCGTCACCCGCTCGCGCAGCAAAATTGTTTTCGAGCCGCTGCCGCAAGATGACCCGAAACAACGCCGGCCCGATATCACCCGCGCACGGAAAATCCTCAAGTGGGAACCGAAAGTCCCGCTGGCCAGCGGGTTGACGCAGACAATCAAATACTTCAAAACCAAAGTTTGATCGCACCAGGCGGCGACGGATGCGCTTGTGCGATTGGCCTCAATCCGTTCATAATCCAACCGTGTCCGCTGCCAGTAAAATCTTTTTCCGCGCCCGACAGTTTGAATTTGTCTTCCCGCGACCGGCACTCGTCATGGGGATCGTCAACGTCACCCCCGATTCTTTTTCCGACGGCGGAAAATTTTTTGATCCGGCCCGGGCCGTCGCGCACGCGCTGGAGCTGGTCGCGCAAGGCGCGGAAATTCTCGACCTCGGCGGCGAATCCACCCGTCCGGGCGCGGAGCCGGTGGCTGAAGCCGAGGAATTGCGCCGCGTCATACCGGTGATCGAAGAACTGGCGTCGCGCGTCAAAATTCCGCTTTCGATTGATACCGTAAAGCCCACCGTTGCCCGCGCTGCGTTGCGGGCCGGCGCGAGCGTCGTCAACGACGTGGCGGCCCATCGCGAAGACGATGCGATGTGGAGGGTTGTGGCGGAATTGGGCGCGGGTTACATTTGCATGCACGCGCAGGGCACGCCGCAAACGATGCAAACGAATCCGATCTATGCGGACGTGGTCCGGGAAGTCGGTGAATTTTTCAGCGAGCGGCTGGGAAAATTGAACGCCAGTGGCGTGACGGCTGACCGGGTGGTGCTGGACGTCGGCATCGGTTTTGGCAAGACGCCCGGGCACAATTTACAGTTGCTCGCGGCCTTGCGGAGTTTTACAAAGTGGCAGCGTCCGTTGCTGCTGGGCGTTTCGCGCAAGTCGTTCATCGGGAAATTGCTCGGCGCGGAGGTGGCCGCGCGCCTGCCGGCGTCGCTCGCGTGCGCGTGCCTGGCGGTGGAAGACGGCGTGCAAATCATCCGGACGCACGACGTGGCGGAAACGGTTCAAGCCGTGCGGATGACGGAGGCTGTGCTGGCCCGGAAGAAAAAATAATGTGGACACATCTCCAGATTGATTGGGGACCCGCGTTGGAAATTTTAATCCTCGCGGTCGTGATTTATTACACTTGCCGTTTTTTGCGCGGGACGCGCGGCTGGCCGGTGGTCATTGGTTTTGTCGTGTTGTTGCTGGCGCTCGCGCTGGTCACCACGATTCTCGATTTGAAGGTGTTGCGCTGGCTGCTCGGCACGTTCTCGGCGTTTTTCGCCGTGGCCGTCCTGATTATTTTTCAACCGGAATTGCGCCGGATGCTGGCTGAACTCGGCAATTTGCCGCTCTTTGTCAGCATGAGTGAACAGCGCGAAAGCATTGAGGTCATCATCCAGACGGTTGAGCGCCTCGCCGACGTGAAAATCGGCGCGCTCATCGCCATCGAACAATCCATCCAGCTTCAGGAAGCCGTCGAATCCGGCATCCGTGTGGATTGCGACGCCACGCCGGAAATGCTCGAAACGATTTTCTTCCCGAACAACGCGATTCACGATGGCGGCGTCATCATCAAAGGCGACCGCATCGCCTACGCCGCGTGCATTTTTCCGCTGACGCAACGGCAGGATTTGAACAAATCGCTCGGCACCCGGCATCGCGCGGCGATTGGATTGAGCGAGGAAACCGACGCGGTCATCGTGGTCGTGTCCGAGGAAACGGGGATGATTTCCCACGCTTACAAGGGCCAGTTGGTGCGCGGCGTGTCGCTGGAGGAGTTGCGCGCGTTCCTGACTTCCGTGCTCGTGCAACCGGTCAAATCACGCCACGGTGTCGAATGGCTGCGTGCGCGCCTGAGTGAACGGTACAAGCCCGGTTCGGTCGTCATCACCAAAAACGAGCCGCGCCCGGCGCTCAAGCAAACCGCCGACTGAATTTTTTATGGCAATGCGCGATTGGGTCACAAATGATTTTGGCTGGAAATTGTTCTCACTGTTTCTGGCGGTGGCCATCTGGCTGACCGTTCATAAAATTTACGAAGAGCCAAAAGCCGCCTCCAAGCCGGCGGTCGGAGACACGGTGACCTTTGGTAATTTGCCGGTGCGCGTTGTTTCCGGCGCGTCGGATGTCCGCGATTTTCGGGTGGCGCCCTTAACAGTAAAAGTCACGGTCAGTGGTTTGGCGGAAGACATGGCCAAGCTCCAGGCCGACCAGGTTCACGCGGTTGTTAATCTGACAGACATCGGGTCGGAACGGGATTTGCATGTGCCGGTGGATGTTTCCGCCCCACCCGGCGTGACGCTCGTGAGTGTTGACCCGCCCAAGGTGGGCGTGATCGTTCCGCCTCCGTCGGATAAAAAACCATGAATTCCCCCCAAAAAATATTCGGTACGGACGGTGTCCGCGGCACGGCCAACGTCGAACCCGTCACCGCCGAGACCGCCCTCAAACTGGGCCGCGCCGCCGCGTACGTTTTCAAAAATCTTGAACGCCAGTCACGGGGTCGCGGCCGGCACAAAATCGTCATCGGCAAGGACACCCGGCTTTCCGGCTACATGCTCGAAAATGCGATTTCGTCCGGCATCCTTTCCATGGGCGTGGACGTGCTGTTCATCGGGCCGTTGCCGACGCCGGGTGTGGCTTACGCCACGCGCAGCCTGCGTGCCGACGCCGGCATCGTCATCACCGCCTCGCACAATCCCTATGCGGACAACGGCATCAAATTCTTCCGCGCCGACGGCTACAAACTCGACGACAAAATCGAGGACAAAGTCGAAAACCTGGTTTTCAGCGGTGAAATTGAAAACATCCGTCCCACGGCCGACGCCGTCGGCAAGGCGGTCCGTATTGACGACGCGCTCGGACGTTACATTGAATTTGCCAAGACCAGTTTTCCGCGCGGCCTGACGCTCGAAGGGGTGCGCATCGTCGTGGATTGCGCGCACGGCGCGGCCTACAAATCCACGCCCTGTGTGCTGCGTGAACTCGGCGCGGAAGTCATGGTTTATGGCAACCAGCCCAACGGCATGAACATCAACCAGGATTGCGGTTCGATGCATCCCGAAGCGATGTGCCGCAAAGTCGTCGAACACAAGGCGCATCTCGGCATCGCGCACGACGGCGACGCCGACCGCGTGCTGCTGTGCGATGAAAAGGGCAATTTGGTTGATGGCGACGACATCATGGCCATTGCCGCGCTCGACATGCTGGCGCATAAAACGCTCGCCGAAAAGACGCTGGTCACCACCGTGATGAGCAACGCCGGTTTGGAGGCCGCCGTCAAATCCGCCGGCGGCCGGGTCATTCGCACCGCCGTCGGCGACCGGAACGTGATTGACGAAATGTTGCGCGGCGGCTTCAACTTTGGCGGCGAGCAAAGCGGCCACCTGATTTTCCGCGATTTTGGCACCACCGGCGACGGCCTTGTCGCCGCGCTGCAAATACTGCGCATCGTGAAAGCCAGACAAACGCCGCTCTCCAAACTGGCGAAATGCTGGACGCGCTTTCCGCAACTCATCACCAACGTCCGCGTGCGCGAAAAAATTCCATTCGAGCAGCTCGACGGAGTTGACAAATTGGTTGGCGAAGCCGGGGTGGAATTAAAAAAGCAGGGCGGCCGTTTGCTGCTGCGTTATTCCGGCACCGAACCGAAGGCGCGGCTGCTTCTCGAAGGCCGCAACGCCGCAATACTCAAAAAGTGGTCGGACAAAATCTGCGGCGCGATTCAAAAGCAGATCGGCGTGTGATGTGGTGGCACCCGTGTCTCGCGGGTTGTTTCGAGCGTCGCGCCCGAAACCGTTTGCCTATACATTGCCATCCTTCGTTTGAGCAATTGCAGTCTTGTTTCCGCCGCCACGATTCGGCGGAACACCAAAATTGGTACCGTCGCGCCGGAGCGGTGCTTGGGCGCGTTACGAAGGCGGAAGACGGGCACCGCCCACATTATTGCAGGACCAAAATTTCCGGCCGCAATCTGCCGACAAATTGATTTGGCAACTTGGGATCGACTGAGCCGGACACCATCGTTTCCATTCCCACATGACCATCGCAAAACGCCACGTTCGCCCTTTGCGAATGGCGGAAATGACCATGCGGATAATAACTGCTGCTGGGATAATTGGTTGGGTTGTCCAGGTAATACCATTCTTCAAGCATCGGATTCGAGGGCAAGGCGGGCGCTAGAAAATTGTTGACCTGTGCGGCGTCGGCGTAGAGCGCGGTGTCGGTGGGATTGCGGAGCTTTGAAATAATTATGGGCTGGATGGCCGGAGAAAGGAACCAGTTGTAGCCGTAGCTGAACACAACATTCGTGGCCTTCAATTTGAACTGAGGCGCCTGGCTGTCCAATGACGGGCAAAGCCGCACGTCACTGCCATTGAGATACAGAAACAATTTGCCAACGGACAAATCGAACGGCCGGTGGCCTTCCGCGCCGGATCCCAGCCAGCCGAACCACCAGAGTTGGCCGCTATTGATGTTGGTGGGGCCGCATTCGAAACAATTGCCGTCGTTGTCGTCCCAGTATAATTCCGTGGCAACCCCAAGCTGGCGCAGGTTGCCTTCACACGAAGCGTGTTGCGCGGACAATCTGCCCCTGCTCAAGACCGGCAGCAGCATCGCCGCAAGAATTGCGATGGTGGCAATGACAACGAGCAGTTCAATCAGGGTGAATGCCCGTCGTCGAGAGTCGAGAGTCGAGAGTCGAGGGCCGGAATTCAGCAGTGCGCCGATCCGGCTGCTCTCGACCTTCGACCTTCGACCTTCGACCTTCATGTTCATGGCCTATCAGCTCGAACGCGGTAAAATGCCTTGTCCGCCGGTGGATTCGTGTCCTGCAAAAACAGATTCGTTCCATTGCCGCCGGTCATGATGGAAGTGTCAGTCCACGAAACGAAATTCGCCGTGCGTTCGAGCGTGTAAATCCAGTTGCGCTGGCTGATGAATTGCGCCTGCCAGTTTGAATTGTTGAAACTGCCGCTGAGATTTTGAATCGGCGGCGGTGGCACGGTGACGACAAAATTGTCCACGACACCGTGTGCCAGCACGGAACTGCCATAGAAGGGATCCTGCCCGGCATCGCTGTAGCTGTTGATCGAAATCGTATCCACGTAAAAATTGTCCGCATCGTAAAACTCGCTATTGTTGGGGTCAGTCAAGGTGACGTCCAGGAGCCGGAGGAACGGAGCGCCATTGGTCGTCAGAATGGTGACGAGCGTCTGGTTGCTGGCGGTATAGGTCATCGTGACGTGGAGGAGCACATTGGTGGGCAGTTCGATTTCATACGGAAGGTATTGGTAGGGGGCAAAATCGCCGTTGGTGGATATGAAAGTCGGCGTGGTGGTCGCAGAGACGGGGCCGTAATCCGGGAAATAGCCGGGGGGAAAATAGTCGAATTCGACCAGATTGACCGCACCGGTTGGGGCACTTAAAGGATACCAAACGCCGCGCAGAAAATTCGTGCCGGTGGCGTCCGCGAAGCTCAAAAAACCGAGACCAATTTCAAATCCACCGGTCATGCCCGCATCGGTTCCACTGGCGATGTCGTTCAGACGGAAGTCAAACACGACGCTGAAATCATCGTTGCGGGTGACGACCGTCCCCAGCGGATGGTAAAAATAACTGTTGGTTTGTGACGAGTCCCAGGTGACGGCAAGGTCGTGATTCGTGGAATCCCACCGGAACAGATTGGTGTTGCCGAAAATCTGCCAGCCATTTTGCAGTGGATTGGCGGAAAAGTTTTCGGTGATGACGGTCGCGCGCGCGACAGACAAAACGGACAAGCCGGCCAGTGCCAGCGAAACAAACAGGACTTTTTTCATGTGCTGATCTTTCAATTTGGTTCCGCAAAAAATTCACGGAACGGTTTTTGGTTGAGAGACCAGCGCGGAGAAAGAAGACGTTTGGTGGCGCAGACATTCTTGTCTGCGGGTTCATGGGACATTCCTGTCCCGTGTCTCAAGAACTGGCGGCTGGAAAGTCGCCTGAACCCGCAGGCTGGAAAGCCTGCGCTACAACAAAAAACCTTCAGACCCCGGCAAAACGGAGAATGAAGGCATCCAACGAATCCTGGCGAAAACCGTTCGACAGGCTGGCCTCATCCTTCTCTTTGACGGAGAAGTGATCCCGCACTCGCGGGACCCGACGAGCACAGCCAAACCGGTATCCTGACTTCGGCCTCAAACCGCCTTCCCGCCTTCCCGTCCCGCACTGCGGAACAGTGGCCTTGGGAATTTGTAGCCGTTACAGTGGCGCAACCGTCCCGGATTTTCACCGGGTTCCCAGACATTTGACTGCGATGACGGATGAACAGCGTTCATCCTTTTCAAAGAACAGTCCGTTACTACGCCCGAAACCAGAATCTGCCAAGAGAAAATTCGGAAAATTTTTCGCGCGCGCGGGAAACACATTTGCGGGCTTTACGCCCCAGCCGTCCGGCTGGTAGGTTTGAGCACCCGGAAACAAAAATCGGCAACCCAACCGCAACGCATGGTTCAAGTTGAAAATCTCACCAAACTTTACGGCGAGTTCGTTGCCGTGAACGAGCTTTCGTTTTCCATCCAGCCCGGCGAAGTGATGGGCTTGGTCGGCCCGAACGGCGCGGGCAAGACCACCACGTTGCGCTGTCTGTCCGGCATCATTCCGCCCACGCGCGGCACCGTGCGCGTCGGCGGCCACGACATCGTCCGGGATGCGATCGCCGCCAAGAAACAGATCGCCTTTTTCACCGACGAACCGCGCCTGTTCGATTACCTCACGGTCTGGCAGCATTTGAATTTCGTGGCGCGCATCTATCAGGTGGCCGATTACGAGCGCACCGGGCGTGAACTGCTGGAGGAGCTCGAAATTGCGAACAAGCTGGACGCGCTGCCCGGCGAACTGTCCCGCGGCATGAAACAAAAGCTCGCCATCGCCTGCGGCCTCCTGCACTCGCCGAAGGTGATTTACTTTGATGAGCCGTTGACCGGGCTGGATCCCCTCGGGATTCGCCGGATGAAGGATTCCATTTTGAAACGGGCGCGCGACGGGGCCGCCATCATCATCAGCTCGCACCTGCTGCACCTGGTCGGGGAAATCTGCTCCCGTCTCCTGATTTTGAAGAACGGGCGGAAGATCATTGACGGTACGCTCGGGGAGGTGACGCGGAAATTTTCCGAACAGCCCGGCGACGCCAATCTTGAGGAAATTTTCTTCCGCGCCACGAGTGAAACCGGTATGCCGGCGCCTGCGGTTCCACCGCTGCTGCCGCATTGAAACGAACGATGATCGCCGCGCTGCTCTACCTGCAATACCACTCGTTCCGCAACCGGCTGGTAAGCCGGGTCAAGCGGCTCAAGCAGCCCAAATACCTCATCGGCGCCATTGTGGGCGGAATCTATTTCTACTTTTACTTTTTCCGCTACCTTTTTCGTGGATACGGCGGACGCCCGGTGGTGAACATGTCCATTCCGGTGGTGAACATGTCCATTTCGCCGGAGCATCTGCAACTTGTGGAATTGTTGGGCGCGCTTGTGCTTTTTGTCATCGTGCTGCTGGCATGGATTATTCCGCACGAACGCGCCGCGCTCACGTTCACCGAGGCCGAAGTGGCATTTCTGTTTCCGGCGCCGCTGACCCGGCGCAACCTGATTCACTTCAAGCTGGTGCGGTCGCAATTGCGGATCCTTTTTAGCGCGCTCTTTTTGACGCTGATTTCCCGGCGATTTGGCGGCAATGCCTGGATTCACGCGCTGGGCTGGTGGCTGATCCTCTCGACGCTGAACCTTCACTTCCTCGGCTCCTCGTTTGCCCGGACGATATTGCTGGATCGCGGCATTTCCAACTGGCTCCGGCGGCTGCTGGTCTTCGGGATGGCGGTGGCGATGGCCGGCTCCGTCTGGGTTTGGGCGAAGCGAACGCTGCCGGAACCGGGTTCCGCCGACATCGCCAATCTCAATGCAATTCTGGATTACGCGCAGCGGGTCTTGACCGCCGGCCCGGCGCTGTATCTGCTGTATCCGTTCCGGCTGGTGGTGCGGCCATTTCTTGCGCAGGACGCCACGGTGTTTTTTGCCGCGCTCACTCCGGCGCTGCTGCTCTTTTTGCTCCACTATCTGTGGGTGATTTATTCCGACGTGGCCTTCGAGGAGGCCTCGGTGGAAGCTTCGCAGAAACTGGCTGTGCGCATCGCCGCCGTGCGCGCCGGCAACTGGCAGGGCGCGAAGAAAAATCAAAAGGCCAAACGTCCGTGGTTCAAGCTGGCCGCAACCGGGCCTTCCGCCACGGCATTGTTCTGGAAAAATCTCATCGGCGTCGGCCAGGTCTTGTCCGTTCGCCTCTGGATTACCATTGTCGTCGTCGTGGCTATTTTTGGCGTCAGCCTGGGAAACATCGGCCGCGGCCAAAACCTTTCTCTCATGGCGGCGATTCTCGTTGTCATTGCCTTGGGTTACTCGCTGCTGCTGGGACCGCAGGTGCTGCGGCTGGATTTTCGGAATGACCTGCCGCTGGCGGACATCCTGAAAACGTTCCCGATGCGCGGCTGGCAGATCGCCCTGGGCGAAATCCTCGCGCCGGTGGCCGTGCTGGCGGCGTGCCAATGGCTGCTGTTACTGGTTGGCGCCGGACTCATTTTCTATCTGCCCGGCAAACAGGAAGCCCTGTTCCTGGCCATCGCCCTCGGCGCGGCGGTCCTGCTGCCGGTGCTCGATGTGCTCCTGTTGCTGATTCCAAACGCCGCCGTGCTGCTGTTCCCGTCATGGATTCAAGCTGGCAAGGACAGCCCGCGCGGAATTGAAGCCACCGGTCAGCGCTTGATTTTTGCTTTGGGACAAATGCTCGTTCTGCTGGTGGCGCTTCTGCCCGCCGCCGGTGCGTTCGTTGGCGTCTTTTTCCTGCTGTATTTCGCATTCGGTCCGGCCGCCGCCGTGCCGCTGGCGGCGTTCGCGGCGACAATTATTCTGGCGGCAGAAGCCGGTTTCGGCGTGATGTTGCTCGGCAAGCTGTTCGAGCAGTTTGATGTGACGGAAGAACCTGCGAATTAAAAGTGACGCAGACGCTCCGCGCTTGCGCCGCGTTGATGGAGGCAACTATAATCGCGCCCCATTTTAATTATGAGCCAGACACCTATTCGCGTGGCCGTCACCGGCGCCGCCGGCCAGATCGGTTATTCCCTCCTCTTCCGCATTGCCTCCGGCGCAATGTTTGGAACGGACCAGCCCGTCATTTTGCATTTGATTGAAATCGAACCCGCGTTGCCCGCACTCGGCGGCGTGGTGATGGAACTGGATGACTGCGCCTTCCCGCTGCTCAAGGGCATCGTTCCCACGGCGAATCTAGACGAAGGGTTTCGCGGCGTGAATTGGGCGCTGCTCGTCGGCAGTGTGCCGCGCAAGGCCGGCATGGAGCGCAAGGATTTGCTCGGCATCAATGGAAAAATTTTCATCGGGCAGGGCCGGGCCATCCAGGAAAACGCCGCGCCCGACGTGCGCATCCATGTCGTCGGCAATCCGTGCAACACCAATTGCCTGATTGCCATGAACAATGCGCCCGACATGCCGCGCGACCGCTTCTTTGCCATGACGCGCCTGGATGAAAACCGCGCCAGGGCGCAGCTCGCAAAGAAAGCCGGCGTGGACGTGACCGCCGTCAGCAACATGGCCATCTGGGGCAACCATTCCGCAACGCAATACCCCGATTTCTACAATGCCAAAATCAACGGCAAGCCCGCCACTGCTGCCATCCCGGACGAAACCTGGCTCAAGGGTGAATTCATCTCCACCGTGCAGCAGCGCGGCGCGGCCATCATCAAAGCGCGGGGTTTGTCCAGCGCCGCCAGCGCGGCGAACGCCGTCGTGGACAGCGTCCGTTCCATCATCGAGCTGACGCTGGCCGGTGACTGGCACAGTGTGTGTCTTTGTTCCGACGGCAGCTATGGTGTCGAGAAGGGTTTGATTTGCTCTTTCCCCGTGCGCAGCGACGGCAAGGGATTACAAATCGTTCAAGGCGTTTCGATCAACGACTTCAGCCGCGCGAAAATTAACGCGACCGTCAACGAATTGAAGGAAGAGCGCGCGATGGTCGCTGACTTGCTGCCGAAATAATTCGGTGGGGCGGCGCTGCTGCGCCGCCGTGTGACGCGGCTGCGGCTCACCCACCAAGCTCAACCGGGCACCACCCCTCTTTTTTCCGCATTGCCAGCTTCAGCCGCCCCGGGAAGGGAAAGTCGGGATAAACGCAGAGATACGGAGAACGCAAAGGCTCGCAGAGATTAACAGTGTTCTCATTTGGTCGGAGCGCGGATTGCCCCAATCCGCAGCGGGTGGAAAGCTTAGACGTGTTGCGAGTTGGGACAACTCGCGCTCCACTCCGCGTTCTCTGCGCCTCTGTGTTGAGCCGTCTTGTCCGGTTAAGTTTCCGGCGATTGCCAGCCGCGCCGTTTCTGTTAGCCTCGCGCACGTATGGCCTTTGATTCATTCCACGATTTCGTCAACGCCCTCGACAAGGTGGGCGAACTCAAACGCATTTCGCAGCCCGTCGCCACCGAACTTGAGATCACTGAAATCGCCGACCGCGAGATGAAATTGCCCAGCGGCGGCAAGGCGCTGCTCATTGAAAAGCCCACCGTCAACGGCGTGGTTTCTCCGTTTCCAGTCGCCATCAACACGATGGGTTCTTACAAACGCATGGCCATGAGCTTGGGCGCGAATTCCGTGGACGAAGCCGCTACCGAACTCGGCGCGCTGATGAAAGCCAAGCCGCCCACGAGCTTTCGCGAAGCCATCAAATTGCTCGGCCAGGCGCTCGATTTGCGTCACGCGAAGCCGAAAATTGTGAAAGACGGCCCGTGCAAGGAAGTCGTTCACTTGGTCGAGAGTCGAGAGTCGAGAGTCGAGAGCTGGCCGAAAGCGCCGGACATTTCCAAGGTAGGGACGCCCGGCCCGGGCGTCCGTGCGGACGCGCCGGCGGCGCGTCCCTACCAAAATCAGTTGCCGACTCTTTTGAATCTGCCCATCCAGAAATGTTGGCCTTTGGACGGCGGACGTTTCATCACGCTGCCGTGCGTCGTCACCAAAGACCCGGACACCGGCGAACGCAACGTGGGCATGTATCGCATCCAGATTTACGATGACCGCACCACCGGCATGCACTGGCAGCTCCAGAAAGTCGGCGCGCGTCACGGTCGCCGCTATTACGAAACCGGCACGCGGATGCCCGTTGCCATTTTCATCGGCGGCGATCCGGTGTTCACCTTTGCCGCCACCGCGCCGCTGCCGGACGGCCTCGACGAATTCCTGCTCGCCGGTTATCTCCGCAAGAAATCCGTCGAACTCGTCAAGTGCGAGACCAACGACCTCGAAGTCCCCGCCAACGCCGATTTTGTCATCGAAGGCTATGTGGACCCGAAGGAACCGTTGCGCGAGGAAGGGCCGTTCGGCGACCACACCGGTTACTACACCTTGCCGGAGCCGTATCCGGTGTTTCACGTCACCGCCATCACCCATCGCAAGGACGCCGTTTATCCGGCGACGATTGTCGGCATGCCCCCGATGGAGGATTTTTACATCGGCGGCGCGAGCGTGAAACTGTTCCTGCCCATCCTGAAGATGAATTTCCCGGAAATCGTGGACATCGCGCTGCCGGCGGAAGGCGTGTTCCACAACCTGGTTTTCGTGAGCATCAAGAAGAGCTACCCGATGCAGGCCTACAAAATCATGCATGGCCTCTGGGGCATGGGCCAGATGATGTTCACCAAATACATCGTGGTGGTGGACGACGACGTGGACGTGCACAACACCCGCGAAGTCCTGTTCCGCCTGTGCGCCAACACCGACCCGCAGCGCGACAGCATCTTCACCAAGGGGCCGGCCGACGTACTCGACCACGCGACCAGCGAAATGGCCATCGGCAGCAAACTAGGCATCGACGCGACAAAGAAGCTGCCGGGTGAAGGATTCAAACGTCCATGGCCGCCGGTGATTAAGATGGACGGTGCGGTGAAGGCGAAAGTGGAACAATTGATGAAAGGATAAAATTCGGAGGAGATTTTGAAGAAATGTGAAGACCTCAAAATCCCTGTCACTCGATTAGAGCGCTATGCATTGGAGAATTATTTTTCCGTGGCAGCGATTGCTTCTATTATGAAAGATCAAATGCCCGCTGGTGTAGCCAAGTTGGACCCAAACAAACGAGTATCTGACCAGCTTGGTTTTGAAGTGAAAGGAAACGGCGGCAAGATTGCCAAAGAGATGAAACCCGAAGACATTAAAGGCACGGACCTTGAAGGCTTTCTCAAGCAAGTTGAGTTGCTCGGTTGCCAGACGCAAAAGAAATAAATTTTCCAAGACAATCAAATTTATGAACCCGCGCATACCGTCAAAGCAGCGGCGTAAAGTTGCGCTCCCGCAACTCAAATCGAAATTTGAAGCGACACTTCTCGACATCGCTGCGGCGTTTAAACGAACGGAAGGGTTTCAACATGCTCAGACCAAAGGAAATGAGCGTGAAGCCCCAATCCATTCCGATGTGCCCAAGCACTTTTGCGGCGGATTCGTAGACGCGGCGGATGTTGTCCTGCTCGTTGAAGCACGGGAAAAAGACACTGAGAGAGGCCGCGCCGGAACTGGTGGGTCGCGTGGCAGTGTCTGGCATCGTCGGTTCTTTAATCTGTCTGTTTCGTTTTGCAAGGATTAAGAGCTTATCCGTAAATAGAGTTTCATGTTAAAGTCAGCACATACGCCAACAAATCAAAGCCGCCGCGCATTGCAGCAACGCCAGAAAATTGGCCGCGGTCTTTTCATAGCGCACCAGCAGC